>OCLL01000005.1_pt1 | contig 87479 bp, 86 predicted proteins | sample 1538931 | NCBI WGS metagenome assembly OCLL01 (sample SAMN03418270, study PRJEB22391) | human gut metagenome | biome: human-gut; feature: organic feature; material: feces | host: Homo sapiens | place: Tanzania | collected 2013-01 | reverse complement strand
CTTTTACATACAATCCACAATGACAGCCACTTGGGTCCTTGGTGTAATGGTAGCATAGAAGTCTCCAAAACTTTTGGTTAGAGTTCAAATCTTTAAGGGCCTGCCATATGGGTATGTCTTCTAATTGGTTAGGAAACCTGACTGATACTCAGGAAATGAAGGTTCAAGTCCTTACTTACCCACTGGTGTCTTTAGCTTAATGGTAGAGCGCTTGATTGTGGCTCAAGATGATGTTGGTTCAACTCCAATAAGACACCCTGATTCTCCAGGTGGCAGAAAGGTTAATGCAGTAGTCCGCAAAACTACTTTGTGTAAGTTCAATTCTTACCCTGGAGTCTATGCTTCCATAGCTGAATTGGTTAAAGCAACTGCCTCTTAAGCAGTGGACTGTAGGTTCAAGTCCTGCTGGAAGCACTACTTATTAGTAGTTCTATGAAAAGAGTAATTAAAACTGTAAAATGTGCCATGAGGAGATGGTCAGCTAGCTCATCTATGACACCTACAGGGATTATCCCATTTAAGGGATAAACCCTTTTTACTCTAAAAGAACTTTCTTAAACACTATATATATTGGGAGTACTGCACAGATGGTGATGTGTACTGAAATGATGAAACATGTTTGAAAATGCAATAAACAGTAAGAAGCAGGGTGATATAGGAATGTGTTATGCATTAGCATATTTCTCCAAGATGGGGTATACTGTTAGTATTCCTATAACAGATTCACAGGACTATGATTTAATTATAGATAATGGAACTCTGCTTAAGGTACAAGTAAAAACCACTAAATGCCTTAATAAAGGAAAATACCAAGTGGCATTAAAAACATGTGGGGGCAATAAAAGTGGACATGTCATTAAGAAATTTAGTGACAATAGTAGTGATTTATTATTCATATTAGATGATAATGGAAATATGTATCTAATACCTAAATGTGAAATACAGGGTAATACTGCTATACTTTTAGGAGAAGATAAGGAAAGATATAAAGTGTATCTATAATTTCAATGGAGACTTAACATTGGTGGTAAATGTGCTGGACTGAAAATCCAGAAAAGTGTGGTTCAACTCCCACAGTCTCCACTAAAAAAAACTTACAATTTTATTTGGAAGTTTAAAATAAAATACTTATATTTGCAGAAGAAATGATAGGAGATTTACTTTTAGACCCTATACCAGCTCCTGGTCAGGCACCAAAAGATGGGGCTCCAGATACCTTCTCATTCTTTATAAGTTTTATAAACAGACTTGAAGGATGGAAGACTAAATGTAAGAATCTTCACTGGGCAGCTCCAAAGAAGAATATTCATGTATATCTGGATGACTTTCTTGAAATTTTAAGTGACTATCAGGACTCTCTTGCAGAAGAGATGCAAGGAATACTTGGTCACATGGCTCCAAACAAGATAGTTGGAACTGAGAGTGACACTCTTAATGCAATGGAGTTCATACTTGAGGTGAAGAACCTGACCCTTAAATTCTACTCATCAATTCCAGACTCAGTGGAATATGCAGGAGTAAGGTCAGAGTGTGAGACTTTCATTCACAACATATGGAAGTACAAGTACTTGTTTGAACTTTGTGATTCAACAAGAAGCTATTAAAAGAATTGTTGCCTTCTTAGCACAACTGGTGGTGCAGCTGATTTGTAATCAGCAGGTTATAGGTTCAAATCCTATAGAAGGCTCAAGGTGTCAGTAAATCAGACTGCAAGCTGAGACAGGCTGAAACTCCTTAGTAATAATTGCAGCTACATAGTAGATTACATGAAGGAGGGTGCTGGAGAAGAAGGTAGACCAGTTCAAGAGAAGTACCAATAGATAAGACACCTGTGGTGATGCAGGGAGTCCCTCTCAGAGGATAAAGTCACACAAAGCTTCTCAAATGCAGTATTGGTGTTAAGGGTAGCATAAGACTCTTCCAAAGTCAAGGTAACTGTTCAAATCAGTTATACTGCTCAATAAAAATTGCGGGGTGTCAGAAGTTGGTATCTGGGGAGTCTCATAAGCTCCTGCTTTTTAGCCTCGGGGGTTCGAGTCCCCCTCCCGCAACTGATTAATATTCAATATTATGGGAGAAGATAAGAATGTTAAAATAATGTATGCCATCTATGGTGATACTATCAGGGAGATAGTAAAACAGTCTAATGAACTGGGCATACAGAGAGATGCTATTGTATCTCTTATTAAGGAAGGAGGTCAGTTTATCTTGACCTATTATGCTTAAATTTCAAGGCAATGGAAGAGAAGAATGTAAAGGAAGTTGCTCCTATTTCAGAGGAAGAGTTTCAGGGCTTACTTAGAAACACACTTAAACTTCACTACTTTGAGTGTGTCAAAAGATTTAAGTCAGTAAAGAGAGCCTTTAAGAAGGGATATATAACCAGCTTTGGTTATATTCTCCCAAAGAGACCTTTTAACAATAAGAAACATACTAAAGGTAGAGAGGCTAATATTGAAAAGAAGAGAATTTGGGAAAGAATCACAGGTAAAAGAGTAATATGGTAGAACAAGATTTCAATAGTGAACCAGTATTTTACTGCAAGCATTGTCTATCACTTAACATTAAGTCAGTAGATGATTCTATAGATACTGATTATCTTGATTTCTGTGATGAATGTGGTAGTACTGAAGTTGGGCAGACTGATATACATACTTGGGAGAAAATGTATGAACAGAAGTATGGTAGGAATTTTTTAACAGGAGAAGAAGTATAATGGAAGAGAAAGTAAAAGCACAGGCACCTGAGCAGCCAAAGCAGCTCAGTTATGAGGAACTTAGGAACATAGCTGGACAGCTTCAACAGCAGAATATGCAGTTGAGAAGAGCTCTTAATGACCTCAACTATAAGAATATGTTTGAGAGACTCAATTACCTGTTCAAGGTTATGGAGTTCTCACATATGTTCAGTGATGAATTTGTAGGTAAGTGTGTAACAGAGATTGAGTCACTTATGACTATTCCTGAAGATACATCAGAGGATACTACTGAACCTAAAGCAGAGGAATAATCATGAAGAAGCCTGACAGTGTAGTAATGGTTCCAGGCAATATTGATTCCTTCTTTAGAAAATGGTTTGAATTTCTTGAGCCATTCCATAGACTTACAGCAAGAGAAATGGATGTGGCTACTGCATTTGTCAAGCAGAGATATAAACTAAGTAAGGTAGTTAAAGACCCAGATATACTTGATAAGGTATTGATGAGTGAAGATACCAAAAAAGCAGTGAGGGAGGAATGCAATATAACCCTTCCTCACTTTCAAGTGATAATGGGTAAACTTAGAAAGAATCAGATAATTGTGGATGGAAAGATAAATCCAAGATTCATACCTAATATAGATGAAGAATCTGGTTCATTTAAGCTATTGTTATACTTTACATTGAAGTAATGAACTATAAGCCAATATTTGAGAAAGTCTCTCAGGAGACAGGAATACCTGAAGAGGTTGTATCTTTAGCCTATAGGACATTCTGGAAGTTCATTAGAGAGACAATCACAGAACTACCTTTGAAGGAGAATCTCACTGAAGAGGAATTTAAGGAGCTCAGGACATGTTTCAATGTTCCATCATTGGGCAAACTTGTATGTACCTATGAGAGGTATTTGGGAATGAAAAAGAGATTTAAGTATCTCAATGGTTTAAAGAGTAGAAGTAATGATTAATATAAAGAAAATTAGACCACTGTTTACTAAAATAGTAACAACACTTGATAGATATGAGGAAGACCAGACTACTAAAGGTGGTCTTGTAGTAGCACAGAAGCAGGCAGGTTCTGTTAAAGAATACCAGAGGATTGTAGCAGTAGGTTCTAATCCTGCTGGACTTAAAGTAGGAGATATAGTTATGATTAATCCTGCAAGATATGCAGTGATGAAACATAAGCAGGGTTCTCTAAAGGATGGAGTTATTGAGGACAATCCAGTGCTTGGCTATAATCTTCCAATCATAGAACTTGATGGAGTCCCTCATTTGCTCCTTGAAACACAGGATGTGGATTTTGTTATAGAGGAATATGAGGATGATACCCCTGAGGAAACAATAGAATCAAGAGCAGCCAAGGCTGGAATCTATGCCCCAGGAACAAGTAAGATAATATCTTAGTTATATAGCCAGTTTAATAAACTGGCTTTTATTGGTTATAGATATGAAGTTAATAGAATATGATAACTACCAGTTAAAGTTGTCAGATGAAGCCTATCTTGTGAGACCTATAAGGAAACTTTTCAATCAGGACAGGTCTTCTACTAAGGAGAAATTCTGGCAGCAGATAAGTTATCTTTACTTTATGACTGACCCAATCAGTTCATATATGTATATAACTGACCCAGAGGAAAGGGCAAAGGAAATAAAAATACAGGAAGGTCTTCCAGAAGACTTCAAACCCTCAAAGGAACTTGAAGAGGCTATGGACATCTATGCAAAGTTATGCAATACTTCCTCTACTCTGCTTCTTCAGGATACAAGAGTTGCCATAGACAAGTTAAGGGAGTTTCTTAGGAACGTAGACCTTAATGAAAGGGATGATAAGGGTAAGCCTGTATATCCTGTGAATACCATAACCTCTGCTATAAAACAGATTCCAGAACTTGCTAAGTCTCTTTCTGAAGCTGAAAGGGCGGTTCAAAAGGAACTTGAAGAGTCTGGAAGAGCAAGAGGTGGTAATAACAAAACAATTTTCGATGATGGCATAATCTTATAAATCAGTAAGTTAAAATGGAAGAGATAATAAGGGCACTTACAAGGTTAGCAATAGAAAGAACAAAGAATCCATTTATAAGGTTCATTGTAAGAAAGACCAGCAAACCACTGAAGATAAAGGCATATAAGGAACTTACATTGGAACTGTTTCTTCATTCTGAAGGGAAAAATACTTTAGTATTGAAGGTACAACAGTCTATAAATACATCAGGAACTGATGATTCCAAGGTATGGGACCTTATGGAACCTTTCTTTACATATGAGGTGCTCAAGTGGGTAATGTCAGGGGAAGGAAAGGAGGTGATAGATGGATATAAGATGGAATAAATATCAGACTCCTTATGAACTACTTAATCTTGAAAATGAACCTCAAGAAATACAAGATGGTTTCTGGGACTTCATAAATAATGTTCCTTACATAAGAAGTCTGATTTCAGAAAACAGACCAAGGGCTTGTGACCTTCCAAGGGATGAAGAAGGTAAGATTATAATTGATATAACAAAACCTCATATAATAGAGGATAGTGATTACTTCAGACCAACAGCAATACATTATAAGGAGACTGGAAGATTTACAGACTTGAGACCTAATCCAAATCCAAATTCTGAGTTTGGCAAGTGGATTAGAGAGGAAATAAGGAGATGCTATGAAGGTTATGTCAGACCTTCTGATGGTGAATGGATAACTGGTGACCTATATTTCTTCCTCAATTATTGTCCTATTCTTCAAGACAGAAAGGATGAGAAAGGAGGAAGAAGAGCTAATAGGGTTGTAGATTTCCCTAAATTCTGGGAGGGTCATTATTATTTATCACATTATCTTAATATAGCCAGAAAAAATGGGCATCATGCTGCTGAATTGGCTTCGAGAGGAAAAGGAAAAAGTTATTTTGGTGCAGCCCTGCTTGCAAAAAGGTTCATACTTGGAGAATCTCTTGAAGTAAACAAGAAAGTACAGTGTGTTGTAACTGCCTCTGAAAAGAAATATCTGTCAGGTGCTAACCAGATACTTGATATGTTCTCTGGATATATAGACTTCTGTGCTCAGAATACCCAGTTTCCTTCAAAGAGATTGGTCAATACCATGCAGAATCTTCAGTGGACTATGGGTTACCAGGACCTTGACAGTGGTACAAAGAAGGGAACTCTCAACTCAGTAATAGGTATCACATCCAAGGATGATGAGTCTAAGCTGAGAGGTTCAAGAGGTGTACTCTATCTTATAGAGGAGTTTGGTACATTCCCAAGACTTCTTGGTCTTTACAACACTCTTAGACCATCAGTAGAAGATGGAGAGAATATATATGGTCTTATCTTCATGTATGGTACTGCTGGAGATAATGAGTCTGACTTTGCTTCAGCTCAGGAGATTATGTACAATCCTCTTGGATATAATATGCAGGACCTTCCAAATGTCTATGATAAGGAAGGTCAGGGTAGAAAGTTATTTACTTTCTTCTTCCCTGGTTATATGAATAGGGCAGAATGTTATGATAAGGATGGAAATTCAGATGTAACAAAAGCTCTTCTTGAGATACTTAAGGATAGGTATCTTGTAAAGTACAACTCTACTGATATCAACTCAATAACCAAGAGAATTGCTGAAATCCCTATAACTCCACAGGAAGCTATCCTCAAGACAAGGGGTAATCTGTTCCCAGTTACAGACCTTAATGAAAGACTTAATCAGCTGGATAATAATCCAAGAGAGTTTGATGATGTCTACACAGGTACTCTGATACAGAATGCCAAAGGAGAAGTAGAGTTCTGTCCTACTGCTGATTTGCCAATCAGAGATTTCCCTCTAAAAGATAATAAGGCAGAAGGCGCACTTGAGATATTCAATCTTCCAGAGAAGAACAGAGAGGACAGGGTATTTCCTGACAGGTATATTATAGGTCATGACCCTGTTGATGATGATGAGTCAGATACACTTTCTCTCACTTCAACCTTTGTTCTTGACCTATGGACAGACCAGATAGTAGCAGAGTATACTGGAAGAAAAACACATGCTGATGATAACTTTGAGATGGTTAGGAAACTTTGCCTGTTCTATAATGCAAAGTGCCTCTATGAGAACAATAAGAAAGGTATATTTGCATACTTCTCAAGAATGAACTGCACATATCTTCTTGCAGATACTCCTGAATATCTTAAGGATAAGGACCTTATAAAAGTCATAGGAGTAGGTAATAAATCAAAAGGAGTGAATGCAACAGCTCCTATTAACAATTATGCTAACACCCTTATAAGGGATTGGTTGCTTAAGCCAATAACAGTTGTACAGGAAGTAGATGGTGAGCAAGTTGAGACTACTATATTCAATCTCTATAGAATAAGAAATAGGGCTCTCCTTAAGGAGCTTATTCTGTTTAATCCAGATATAAACGTGGATAGAGTAAGGGCATTAGGTATGGTAATGCTGTATAGAGAGGAGAAAGTAATTCTGTATCAGGGAGATATGAAGAGGGATGATGATAAGGTGTCGGCTGATTATTTAGGTAATGACCCTTTCTTCAAGATTAATTATGATGATAGATTGATGAAATTTAGCAAAAAGTAATACTACTCTTAATAATTTACTTATCCTATTGTTTAATAGGATAAGTTTTATTACTTTTGCACAGTTAAAAAGTAACTAAGAATGTCAGAATTTATTAATTTTCCAAGGCAACAACTGCCCTTCTCACAGAAGACAAAGAAGTGGAGGAAGCAATGTATGGATTGGGCAGATTCCAAGACATTCTTCAACTACTCTCCTGTAAGGAAAAGCACAATACATAAGAAGATAAACTATGACCTCATTAATGGAAAGCTCCATATGGAGGACATGGAAGCAATCATAAACCCAGAAAGTATAAAGGTAGGCTACATACCTGATAGAATACAGCACTATCCTATCATAAACTCCAAACTGAATGTTCTTAGGGGTGAGGAGACAAAAAGGGTATTTGACTTTAAGGTGGTAGTGACTAATCCTAATGCTGTATCAGAGGTTGAAGACCATAAGAAGGAACAGCTTTTTGCTTCACTTCAACAGTTGATTGCTGATAACTCACTCTCTGAGGAAGATTTTAATCAGGAGCTAGAGAAGCTCAATGACTACTATACATACCAGTGGCAGGATATGAGAGAGATAAGAGCAAATGCTCTTCTTAATCATTATATAAAGGAATATAATATGCCTCTTCTCTTCAACAATGGTTTCATGGATGCCATGACTGTGGGTGAAGAGATTTATCAGTGTGATATAGTAGGAGGAGAGCCAGTCATTGAAAGGGTAAATCCTCTTAAGATAAGAGTGTTCAAGTCTGGCTATTCCAACAGAATAGAAGATGCAGACATTATAATCATAGAAGATTACTGGAGCCCAGGAAGGGTTATAGATACTTTCTATGATGTTCTCTCTAAAAAGGACATGGAGTATATTGAAAAGTTGCCTGACCATATAGGTCAAGCATATTCAGACTCTATGGACAATATAGATGAGAGGTATGGATTTGTAAATAATAATATGGTAGGGGATGAAGTAGTTACTGATGGTTTCTACTTTGACCCACTTAACCTGTTCTCAGATGCAGTAGTGAACTCTCTTCTCCCTTATGACCTTGCAGGTAATCTTAGAGTTCTAAGAATGTACTGGAAATCAAGAAGGAAGATAAAGAAGGTAAAGTCATATGACCCTGAAACAGGTGAAGAGACTTTCAACTTCTATCCAGAGACTTATATCTGTAATCCTGACTTAGGAGAAGAAGAACAGACATTCTGGATTAATGAAGCTTGGGAAGGAACTAAAATTGGTCAGGATATCTATGTTAATATGAGACCAAGAGTTGTGCAGTACAACAGGCTTTCAAATCCATCAAGATGCCATTTTGGTATAGTAGGTTCTATATATAACCTTAATGAATCAAGACCTTTCTCTCTTGTTGATATGATGAAGCAGTACAACTACATGTATGATGCTGTTCATGATAGACTTAACAAGATGATTGCCAAGAACTGGGGTAAGATTATACAGCTTGACCTTGCCAAGGTTCCAAAAGGATGGGAAATAGAGAAATGGTTGTACTATGCCAAGGTTAATGGAATTGCTGTAGTAGACTCCTTCAAAGAGGGAAATATAGGTGCTGCAACAGGAAAGCTTGCAGGAGCACTTAATAATGCCTCTACAGGTGTGATTGACGCTGACTGGGGTAATAACATACAGCAATATATAAACCTTCTTGAGTTTATCAAGCTTGAGATGTCTGAAGTTGCAGGTATCACAAGACAGAGAGAAGGTCAGATAAGCAATAGAGAGACTGTAGGTGGTGTTGAGAGGGCAACTCTTCAGTCATCACATATAACAGAATGGCTCTTTACTATACATGATGATGTGAAGAGGAGAGCACTTGAGTGCTTCCTTGAAACTGCAAAAGCGGCCCTTAAAGGAAGAAGCAAGAAGTTCCAGTATATATTATCTGACAGTTCAATGCAGATAGTAAATATAGAGGGAGATGAATTTGCAGAAGCTGACTATGGTCTTGTAGTAGACAACTCTGAAGGACTTCAAAAGTTACAGTCTCAGCTTGAGACACTTGCTCAGGCAGCCTTGCAAAACCAGACCCTTTCCTTCTCAACTATAATGAAGATATACGGTTCTTCATCCCTTGCTGAAAAGCAAAGAATGGTTGAGAATGATGAAAGGAAGATGAGGGAAATGGCTCAACAGCAACAGCAGCAGGAACTTCAGGCTCAGCAGCAACAGGCTCAGATGCAACAGCAGACTGAAATGCAGAAGATGCAGCAGGAAGATATACTTAATCAGAGAGATAATGAGACCAAGATTCTTGTTGCTCAGATTAATGCTCAATCTAAACTTCAGGATTCAGAGGTAGACATTAATGATGGTATTCAGGAGCCTATGTCTGAAGAAGCAGCTGCAAAACTTAGGGAGCAGATAAGAGAGTTTGATGCTAAAATGATACTTGAAAGGGAGAAACTCAAGGCACAGAGAGATAAGCAGGAAGAGGATGCCAGATTAAAGGAGAAACAAATAAACAAGAAACCAGTAAGTAGTAAATAATTAAGCTATGATAATCAGAGATATTGTATTTTCTACTAATCCCCCTGCAACTCCTTATGTATTATGGATTAAAGCAGGTGCCAATAATATTAACACACTCCATATATATGATGGAGGATGGAGAAAAATAGGTACTAGTTCTGGAGGAGGAACTTCTGACTACAATGACTTAGAGAATAAACCTAAGATTAATAATGTAGTTCTTGAAGGAAACCTTACTCTCAATGACTTGGGGATTATAATTCCAGACCTTAAGAATTATATTACAGAGGATGCTTTAAATACAGCACTTCTTGAATATGCTAAAAAGTCTGATATACCTTCAGTAGAAGGATTGCTTTCTGAAACAAAAGCCCAAGAACTCTATCAGCCAAGAGGAAACTATGCTCTTAAAAGTGATATTCCAGATACTTCTGGCTTTATCACAGAAACTCAGGTAGATACTAAATTAGAGAACTATGCTCAAACATCAGATATTCCTGATACTTCTGGTTTAGCTTCTAAGGATGAGTTAAATGAAGCTATTTCTAACCAGAAGTTTAAGACTATCAATGGTCAGGAAATAACTGGTGAGGGGAATATAGAGATTCAAGGAGGAGGCTCTGTAACTGTAGATGATGTCCTTAGTGAGACTTCTGTTAATCCAGTTCAGAATAAAGTAATCACTGAGCAAATCAATACTATGAATGAATTGCTTGCTCAACTTGATGAAAAAGTATTTCCTACTACCCTTTCTGTATCTGGAGGAGGAACTTATGATGAAGGTACTTCTCAGACAGTTATGGTATCTTGGAAACTCATGAAGAATGGACAGACTCTTACTCCTGATTCAGTAGCTGTAAATGGAGAAACAGTAGACCCAGCAACAGGTTATAAAGTATTTACTGATGTAACTACAACTACAACTTATAGAGTGGTAGTAGTTTATAAAGGTAAGACTTATAATGGAAGTACTACAGCTACTTTCAAGAAGACTTACTATAGATATTATGGTGCTTTACCTGTAGGAACTTCTGTAGGAAGTATTACAGAGCCTATGATAACTTCTTTAAAGAAAGAAGTATGTACCTCTGCTTCTGCTACTCTAACCTATAATTTAGAAGACCAGAGAGCAGTTTATGCGTATCCTTCTACTTTTGGACTTCTAACAAAAGTATTAGATGATGCCACTTCAATGCCTTATGATGATTTTGTAAAAGAGGCAGAAATGGTAATTGATGGAGAAAATTACTATATCTATGCTTTACAAAATCCATCTTCAGTAACTGATTATAAATTTAGATTTGTTAAATAATGGCAGTACAATTTGCATCTAATATAAAATATGAGGGAAGACTTTCTAATTTTACCAGAGATTCTTTTCCTACTTTAGAAGCTATGAAAGCTTTTAAGGAATCTGCATTAGACCCTGGACATATATCTTTCTGTGAAGAGGATAGGAACACATATAAATATGACCCTAATAACTCTGTAGATGTAGTCACTGGAAAGTGGAGATTGTTTGGTGGAGGAATTACTTATCATGAAGTTCCTACTCTTACAGAGGATTATATGATAACTTCTAATCCTTCTCTTACTAATGAAGTAATTTATTATATTACAATAGGAGAGACAGTGCACAAGGTAATTGGAGATTCTACTATCAAATGGCAAGATGGTAAGAGCCCAGTTTCTGAAGCAAACTCTGTAATAGTTGTAAGTGTTTTGAATAATTTAGCTGTTTGGGGGATTTTCAAATGAGTATGTTTAGAAATCTATTAAAAAACAACTCCTCTTCCTACATTAGACTTTCTCCAAGCTCTTTGAATTATACTACGGATGAGGAGGCACAAACACTTACTGTAGAGTCCAATGATAATTGGACTTTGCATGTAACTTATAAAGAAAAGTAGAAAATGTTTACAATACAACAAATACAAGAGATTGCAAGAAAACTTTCTGCAATGTGCAAGAAAGATTCAGACTTTAAACCTATAGCTTTTTGGAAATCTCTTAGTAAGAAGGACAGTATAGCATTTGTAAAAAATGGAGAAAATAGGTCTATGACTTTAGACCAACTTTATACTTATGTGAGACAAAATATAAATAGTGATATTGGGGATGCCTTACAGAGAGTAGCAGCTTTGGAAGAAAGAGCAGATAAGATAGAACAGGATATACATACTATTAATGACACTATCAGTTCTCTTACAAGCAATATTAATAATAGATTTGCTTATATAGACAAGAGTTTAGAAGATATCAATACTGCATTAAGTATATTAACTACTAAATATACACTTACTGTAAATCCTGTTACTCCTGATGCAACTGTTACTATAAATGGAATAGTACAGACTTCAATGCAAGTAACCAATGGTTCAATAGTTAACGTTAAAGTGTCTGCTGATGGGTATAAGACTTATGAAGAGTTTATTTTGGTTGACAAGGATATGGTCATTACTCCTGAGCTTCAGAAAGAAGAAGTGACTTTTTCTATAACTACTATTCCCACAGATTGTGTAGTGAAACTTAATGGTGTTGCTAGAAATTCTATTAATATAATAAAAGGTTCTTCAGTAAATTGGGAAGTATCTAAAAGTGGCTATATAACAAAAAGTGGCAGTACAATTGTTACAGAAAATACTTCAATGCAAGTATCTCTAGATGTAATAGGAGAAGGTAAAATTAACTTTACTATAAATGTAATTTCTCCTTTAGATGCAGTTGTAACTATAAATGGAGAAACTACTAATTCAATTATTGTTGATAAGAACTCAGAAGTTACTTGGTCTGTAGAAGCTCCTCATTATGAGTCTAAGAACGGTACTCAGACAGTAACTGAAGATACTACAGTAGATGTAACTCTTGTTGCAAATAAGTATACTCTTACTATAAATCCTACTCCAGCAGATGCAGTAGTAGAATTAAATGGAGAAGTTAAAAACTCTATTACAGCAGATTATAATACTGATATTAGTATTAAGATATCTAAAAAAGGATACAAGACTTATACTGAAAAGTATAAACTAATACAAACTGAAACTAAAGATATTATTCTTGAAGTAGAAGAGTTTGTAGATATTAATCCTGAGCATATGGAATTTAATTCTGGTGGAGAATCTAAGAGTCTACAGATTGAATCCAATACTTCTTGGAACATTGATTAAAATTGATTAGTAACTTACAAGGGAGAGTTTTAATCTCCCTTGTTAAAAACATAAATAAAATGGCAAAACCAGATTGGATTACATTAAGTAAAAATTCAGGTTCAGGCAATGATACAATATCTGTGGAAGCTCAACCTAATGCTCAAAGATATTGCAGAGAGGGAATAATAACAGTAAACTCAGGAAATGGGAGTACCTCTAAACAGGTAAAAGTATCTCAGTTTGGAGCAGCAACTTATAATATAGATTTAACTTTTGTAGGGGTGCCAGAAGGAAATCTTTTTAAGATATCTTCATGTTACTATACTTTTGCAGGAGATGCAGCAGAAGATGATGATTCTACATACATAGTTAAAGTTAAACTCCTGAATGATGGACTCCCATTTCAGTTACCTGATGGCAGTACAATTTTAGAGCTACCTGTTGAGATGGTCACTGGGGAATCAGTAGGAACAGGCAAAAAGACTTTTACTACTTCATTCAAAATAAGTAGTAAGGACGCATTGTCCTTTTATACCACAATGTTTGCAACATCTTCATTAGGTACTGTAGTTGTAGATGAGAATACAAGTAATGTTAGATGTGAGAAGGAAACACTTGCAGTAGATGTTAGCAATATTCCTGAAACAGCAGCTGGAGGTGTTACCGTTGTTACTGTAGGTACACAAGATAGTGTAACATGGACTGTTGAATAAAATAAAAATAAGTGATTATGGCAAAACCAGATTGGATATCATTTAGTGAATCTTCAGGAGAGGGTTCAGGCAGTTTTTCTATACTAGTTGATAAAAATGACTCAACTTCTGCAAGAAGTGGAGTAGTTACTATAAAAACTATTAGTGGATTAACTCATGAAATACAAGTAACTCAGGCAGGAAAAGTAGCAAATTCTTTTCAGGGTTCTGGAAAGTTCTGTTCTATTGGCATAGAAGCAAGTACTTTCCCTAGTGGGGTAAATCAAGTAACTTTTTGTGCTTCAATTATATTATCAGGTAATACCCAGCAGATAAGTGCAGGTACTTTAACTTTAACTAAAGATGAAAGCACAGGAATGTCTTTTGGAGATTTGTCTTTGGATTCTGAAAAAATATCAGTAGATAGTGGAGTGTATGTTGGGAGAATATTGGTAACCTGTAATCCAGGAAATATACCTTGGAGCACACCTTTTAATAGATTTACTGGAAGTCTAGAATATGACCCAGGAAATATAGCATTTGGAACCTCTACATCTTCTACTTCCTATTCTGCTTCTTTTCAGCAGCCATTTGGCTATGCATGGGGATTTTACATACCTGAAAAAATTCCTATTTCAGGAGAGACTACTCTTGTTTATAAGACTCCTTCAAACTTACCAGCTATTTTAATTACCGAAGTAAGGTAAAATTAATTATATTTTTACAAAAAACATTTCTTTAATTTAAAATCAATTTAAATTATGGCTAAACCAAAATGGATTACAATTGGAACCACAGAAGGTTCCATGAATGGCTCAAGTGAAATCACTGCTGCTGCCTACACTGGTAGAGTTGCCAGAGAGGGTACTATTACAGGTACAACAGCAGGCGGAGCTACTGATACTACAGCTGTATCTCAGGCGGGTGCTGAAGAATTTATTAATGTGTCTAACCAGAGTTCAGATACCGCAACTGCTGTTGGTCAAAGTATTACTCTTTCAGGTAAATCTAATTCTGCTGACCTTAAAATTGCCCAAGGAGTCCACATTGAAGGTACTACATATAAACTAGCTATTGCTGGAGTAACAATAGATTCTTGGAATGGTATTGATAATATAGAAATTCCAGGAGACCCAGGAGCATCAGCAGAGTACGACTTCACTATGACAGTGGTTATTCCTGAAAATAAATCTACTGAGTCTCTAACTGAACAATTTGAGATAATAAATGCAAATGATACTGTAAGGTATTCTCAAGTTGTTATTACTCAAGCAGCTGGTGTTAAGAATTATGCAACTCCAGTCATCTCTGCATTTGCTTACCCTATAGCATCTGCTGGTGGAGATTTAATTACTCCTTCAGTATTTAGCTACTCACAGACTTGGGGATGGAATGAGTCTAATACAAATGGTGGAACTCTCACTGGTACTCTTGAGGCTCCAGTTGCTGGTACAACATTTAAGTTTACAGGTCCATATATAGACCAGGAACCAAATGAGACTGGTGAGGTTGTATTTACATCAAAGGAAACCACTGTCTCAGGCATTACTGAAAGTACAGTTACTGCAACTGTAACTCTTAATGGTAAGACTTCTGCTGAAAAGACTGCCGCAGCTAATCAGGCAGCTAATAATGCTTCCTATGGAGATGTTAATTTCTCTAGCAGAGTTCCTTCAGCTTCTGATATTCCAGCTTCAGGTGGTTCTGTTGGTTCATCTAACATCACATGGTCTGGTACTGGAGTTATTGCTACTCAGACAATTAGCTATACTTCTGGTTCTATAGTTACTATTTCTAATGATGCTGGCTCTTCAGTTCCAACATTTAATGCTATTGCAGTTACCTATAGTGCAGCTGTTACAGCAGCTTCTAAGGGTACGGCAGTTTCTGCAAGAACTGAAGCAGGTGTCATTACAATTACCGCAGCAGGTGCTGCCGACAAGATAGCCACTAAGTCAGTTACTGTATATCAGGCAGCTAACTCTGCAACTTACGGTGATGTAACTATTGGTCAGGCTACTCCAGTATCTCTTGCTGCTCCAGGTGAGACTTATGCTATTGTTCCTGCAATGAAGCAGACAGTTACTTACACTTCAGGTGCTACTAGAACTGAGGCTACTCCAGCAGACAATAAGGTACAGCTCTCTGCTGACTACACAGTTAAGACTGCTAAGGAAGGCTTCTCACTTGAGACTAATACTGGTAAGGTTACTGTTAATCTTAACCCTACAACTGCTCCTAGAAATGGCTTTGTTGTTACAATCTCAGCTGAGGGTGAGGGTGGTAAGACTGCTACTAAGGATATTACATTCAACCAGCAGGGTTCAGCTTCAACTCTTGACCTCTCTCCTGATACATTGTCATTCGTTGCAGAAGGTGAGACCAAGACATTGACTATCACATCTAATGATTCTTGGACATTGTCCTAATCATAGATTAGAATAAAATTAACAAGAGGTTAAGTGTTCTACTTAACCTCTTGCTTTTTTTATTTATACTTCTTACCTTTGCCTATTGGAGGAAAAAGATATGAAACTTAAAAGTTGGATATATATAGGAGTAGCTGTTCTTGTACTTGGTATGATTGGTGTTATATCACTACAGTCTTCAAGAATAGATAGTCTGAAGAAAGATTTGTCAATAAGTATAGCCAATGAGAAGGCTTTATTTGCTGACAATGATTCTCTTAATAATAAAGGAAGAACATTACAGCTTACAGTAGAACAATTAAACTATATTAATGACTCCATCATTGTGAAGATGAATGAAGTCAGAAAGGAACTTAAGATTAAAGACAAGAACATAAAGGAACTTGAATATCAATTATCTGAAGCCAAGAAGACTGATACCTTGATATTCAGAGATACTCTTTTCAGAAATCCAGAACTTAAGATAGATACTACTTTAAGAGATAAATGGTATTCTCTTAATCTAAAACTTGAATATCCATCTACTGTAATTGCCTCTCCCAAGTTCATATCAGAGAGGTATGTAGTGCAGAGTTTAAGGAAAGAGACTATTAAACCTCCTAAGAAGTGTTGGCTGGGGAGACTATTCCAAAAGAGACATAAGGTGATTGAGACGGAAGTAATTGAGAAGAGTCCTTATATAATAAACAAACAGGAAAAATATATAAAGATTATCGAGTGATGGATTTAGGAGTATTGATTACAGCAGGTATAGGTACTGTGACTACATTCTGCTCTGCATTTTTTACTTTTCTATTCTCAAAGAAGAAGTACAATGCAGAAGTAGATAGCACACAGATATCCAATATGCAGGCATCTTTAGATATATATCAGGACATGGTTAAAGACCTTGGCAGAAAACTTGATTTGTATTCAAAGATTGTAGACAAGAATAAGGCTGAAGTAATGAGACTTAAGAGTGTGGTCATCAAGATGATTGGTAAAATCTGTACAATTGAATCCTGTAAGAACAGATGCCCTTATAGTGACACGGAGCTTGATGATTTGTTCAGACTATTAGATTTTGATACTGATGAAACTGACTATAAAGAGAACTATAACAAGAAATAGCTACACTTTAGGTAAGCTGTATATAGATGGGGTCTATTTCTGTGATACTTTGGAGGATAGAGACAGAGGACTTACTCAAAATATGTCAGTAGAGCAAATAAAGTCTATTAAAGTACCTGGAGAAACAGCTATTCCAAAAGGAACCTACAGAGTTACTTTAGATGTAGTTAGTCCTAAATTCTCCAAATATCCATTCTATATGGAAACTTGTGGAGGTAAATTACCAAGACTTATTGATGTAAAAGGCTATGAGGGTGTTCTTATTCATGTTGCAGATGGCCCAAAGAGGGATTCCTTGGTACAGGGATGCATAGGAGTAGGCAACCTTTCAGCAGAAGAATATCTTATGAATGGTAAGAAAGTATTTGCTGAACTCTACAATAAGTTGAAGGGCAATAATATAGAACTTGAAATTGTTTAATTATGGCTTGCAAGAAAAGTAAAGGTAAGGGAAAGAAGGGTAAGTAGTATTACTCTAAGTGAAAAAGTTTATAGGCAATAAGGAAAATGTTTTCCTTATTGTCTTTTACATTTTTTGTATATATCTTTGCATGAAGTTTAAGGAGAAGATAATATGGAAGAACTTGATTTGAACAACATCCTCAGCCCAGAAGAGGTAGATAATCTCTTTGATGAGGAAGGAAGTAAGACACAGGAAACTCCACCTGAACCAACGGAGGATGATAAGAAAAATAATGAAACTACTGAGGTTCAAGTAGATGCAGAAGATTTATTTGAATCAGAGAGCGTAGGTAGTGGAAAAGAAGATAAGCAAGGAAAGGAAGATACCTCCCCAGATGGGACTGGTACTTCTCCCAAAACCAACTTCTACTCTTCCATTGCCAGTGCCTTGAAAGAAGATGGTATCTTCCAGAACCTTGATGATTCTAAAGCCAGTGAAATAAAAGATGCAGAATCTTTTGCACAGGCTATAAGAGATGAAGTTTCTGCTCAATTTGATGAAAGACAGAAGAGGATTGATGAAGCATTGAATGCTGGAATTGAACCTTCTGAAATCCAGAAGTATGAGAGAACACTCAATTATCTTGATTCAATCAAGGATGAGAATATTTCAGATGAGTCAGAGCAGGGTGAACAGTTAAGAAGACAGCTCATCTATAATGACTTCATCAATAGAGGTTACTCTAAAGAAAGAGCTCAAAGGGAAGTAAAGAAGTCTTTTGATACAGGCACTGATATAGAAGATGCCAAAGAGTCTCTAAAGAGCAATAAGGAGTTCTTCAAGAGCTCTTATGACTCTATAGTAGAGGAGGCTAAGAAAGAAGAGGAAAAGGAGATTGAGGAGAGAAAGAAGGATGCTGAAACTCTCAAGAAGAACATACTTGAAGAGGAGAAGGTATTTGGAGAGCTCCAGATAGACAAGGCTACAAGACAGAAGGTCTTTGATAATGTAAGTAAGCCTGTCTATAAGGACCCTGAAACAGGGGAACTCTTCACAGCATTACAGAAGTATGAGATGGATAATAGACTTGATTTTCTTAAGAATGTAGGTCTCATATACACTCTTACTGATGGCTTTAAGAACCTTGATGGGCTTATTAAAGGAAAAGTAAAGAAGGAAGTGAGGAAGGGATTGAGAGAGCTTGAAACCACTATCAACAATACTGCAAGAACCGCAGATGGTAATCTGAAGTTTGCAACTGGAGTTGATGAAGACCCTGAGTCTTATGTGGGCAAGGGCTGGCATCTTGATGTCTAACCTCCTATTCTGAATTAACAACAATAACATAAAAATTTATGGCAGGAAAGCTTGGTAAATTTCAGATGTTAGGCTTCCAGCACTGGAAAGGTACAACCAAGGAAAACCACCTTGGACAAATCTTCCAGTTAGCACCTCAGAAGGCTACAAACCTTATGGTGCAGCTGCTTGCCTACTACAGAGGTAAGACCCTTGACACATTCCTCAATCAGTTCCCAACAAGGGAGTTTGATGATGACAATGAATATTACTGGGATGTGATTGGTTCTTCAAGGAGAAACATTCCACTTGTTGAAGCAAGGAATGGGAATGGAGATGTTGTAAAGGATACAGATGCACCTGTAGGTGCTGGTTATACTCCATTCTATCTTGTATTCCCAGAAGATTGGTTTGCTGATGGAGAAATCCTTTGGGGTAACTACAATGAGGCATATCCACTTAGGGTTCTTGGAGAAGCAAGGTTTGAGGGAACTAATGCGGTTTATAAGGTAGAGGTCTTTGGTACTAATTCTAAGGGTGTACCAGCAGAAAGACTTCTTGCAGGAGAAAGGTTCTCTATTGGTTATGCTCCGGTAGAAAGAAGTTTCTCAAGGAAGGTTGGTGACATCAGATTCAGCTCACCAGTTTCTATGAGAAATGAGTGGTCTACTATTAGAATTCATCACAAGGTTGGTGGTTCAATGCTTAATAAGAAGCTTGCAGTAGGTATTCCTATTACTAAGGAAACTGAAGGTGGAAAGCTTGTTAAGGATACCACTAATATGTGGATGCACTATGTAGACTATGAACTTGAACTTCAGTTCTCAGAAGCAAAGAATAATGTACTTGCTTGGGGTGTTTCCAACAGGAACAGTAATGGTGAGTACCTTAACTTTGGTAAGTCAGGTGAGGCCATCAAGACTGGTGCAGGTCTGTTTGAGCAGATGGAAGTAGCTAATACAATGTACTACAACCACTTCTCACTTAAACTCATTGAGGATGCTCTTTATGAACTTTCAGCATCTAAGCTTGATTTCAATGACAGATACTTTGTTATCAAGACTGGTGAAAGAGGAGCAATTCAGTTCCACAAGGAAGTCCTCAAGACAGTTTCAGGTTGGACACAGTTTGTACTTGACAATAACTCTATTGGAGTAGTTCAGAAGACTCAGAGCAAGCTTCATGAGAATGCTCTCTCAGCTGGTTTCCAGTTTGTAGAGTATAAGGCTCCTAATGGAGTAAGGGTTAAGATTGATGTAGACCCATTCTATGATGACCCAGTAAGAAACAAGATTCTTCACCCAGAGGGTGGTGTAGCATACTCATATAGGTATGACATTATGTACATTGGTACAATGGACCAGCCTAATATCTTCAAGTGTGCTATCAAGGGTCAGACAGAGTTCAGGGGCTATGAGTGGGGTCTTAGAAATCCATTCACTGGTCAGATGGGTAATCCATACATGAGCCATGATGAGGATTCAGCAACATTCCACAGAATGGCAACTCTTGGAATCTGTGTTCTTGACCCTACAAGAACAATGTCAATTATACCTGCAATACTTCAGGGATAAATCATAAGGGGTAGGGTAGTACCCTATCCCTTTATTTTTAAAGGGAGATAAATAATGGCAAAGAAAATGGAAGAGTCTATTGATTTTGGAGCTATAGATGATAGCCCAATTTCAGTACATGAAGTTAGTTCTATGGGAGGTAATGAACCACCTGCAAGAATAGAAAGTGAGAAGAAGCCAAAACCAAGTAGAGTGGTTGAATCTTGCTTAAGAAATGAGAGAGTAATTATCAGGCATGTCCCTAAGGAGGGAGGGCTTGTTACTAACCCTAAGCATATCCTCTATGGAGGTATGGCTGAAAGTGCAGTGAGATACTTTACAGTTCCTATCCTTGGGTCTTCTGGTGCATATAAGAATGTACTTACAGATGATGAGAAGACATTTCTTGAGGAGATTATGGGGCTTGAATATAATGCTCTCTCTATCTATAAGAAGGAGAACAATTACTGGGATAACTATCAGGTTAGACTGACAAAGCAAGACAATTATCTTGACCTTTCAGTACCAGATGATTATATCAAGTACAAGGTCCTTAAGGCTAACTCTGACTTTATTGCAGATTCTCTTGAGACATTACAGGACAAGCCAAAGGTAACATACCAGTTTGTAATGATTAGGGAGGGTGAGCAGGAAAGCCAGGAGAGTGAAAAGATGTCAGCTACTATGAAGTGCTACATGGAATATGGTAGAATTAAGGATGACAGAGATGCTCTTAGGTGCATTATTGAACTTATAGATGGTAGACCTGTAGCCTCTAATTCAAAACTTGAGTTCCTTCAGGGCAAGATTAATAACCTTATTCAGGCTGATTCTAAGTTGTTCCTCAAGATAATCACTGACCCACTTCTTAGTACTAAGGTGCTTATCAGTAAGGCTATTGAAGCAGGAGTAATATCAAAGAGAGGTGACCAGTTATACCTCAGAAGTGACAACTCACCACTGTGTGACCACAATGAGGACCCTACTCTGAATGTAGCTGCAAGATACCTTAACCTTCCTAAGAATCAAGAGCTTAAACTTTCAATTGAAGCAAAGGTAAAATAATATGACAACACAAGAGTTTTCACTTGAATTTGATTTAATGTATAATAACATTTCTTCAAATCAAGCTCCAGGACTTTCAGAATATGAGAAAAGCTTGTTCTTAACCCAAGCACAAGAAGCTCTGGTTCTTGATATTTATTCAGGAAAACTTGGAAGTCCTTTTGAAAGTACTGAGGAAGTTACTGATTATTTGAGTCCTTTGGTTAAGCAAGTTACATATACAAGTAAAGTAGAAGGTAAGGGATTGGATTCAAGGTCAGTATTCTTTAATATAGATACAGACATTTGGTTTAAGACAGGAGAAAAGGCAATAATAAAGGATGATTCCCTTAAATGTGGAAATTCTACAGAAAGAGAAGTAGATGTAGTTCCAGTAACACAAGATACTTTATATAGAACTAAGAATAGCCCATTTAGAGGACCTAATGAAAGAAGGATATTAAGATTGGACTGTGAAGCCAATAAAGTTGAATTAATAAGTAAATATCCTATTGAGTCTTATACAATAAGATATCTTTCAAAACCAGAACCTATAATACTTGAAGATTTACCAGAAGGTCTGACTATTAATGGTATAAGTACACCTCAAACTTGTAAATTAAGTTCAGCAATTCATAGAGCAATCCTCATCAGAGCAGTAAGTATTGCTAAGTCTGTTTGGGGTTCACAACAATAGTTTTACAAATATTTTAATAAATAATAATTTATGGCAGCTTTTTCAGTGCATCAGGTAAGGCAGCTCTATGTTGCTAATGCCTACAAAGAGAATCTTGCAGCTCTTAAGGATGCTGGAGATATCACTGTAGTAAAGGAAGCTAAAGGCAGTGCTATCTATTTCCAGTACATGGGAGCACTTCTTGATAAGATGAGAAGTGACCTTATCAAGATTGAGAATATTACCAGTCTCACAGCTACTAAAGCTGAAGACATGGCTACTAAGCTCAAGGGATATACTCTTACTCTTGACCCTGAGGTAAATGGTGGTCAGCCAGTAGCTGGGCAGGATTATATTCTTAGACTTGCATTTAGAGAGTATATTGGTATGTCAGAAGCAGACCAGTACTTCAAGTATGGTATGGTTCATGCTTATTCAGGTCTTTCTGCATCTGATTTCTATAAGAAGATGGCACACTCTTTAGTAATTAATCTTTCAAAGGATGTAACAGCTCTTGTAGATGTTTACCTCTATGATGGTTCTAATGAAACTAAAGTAGAGGCAATGAGTTGGGAGGCTTTTGATAAAGCCTATACTGGAACTTATACAGCAATTAGGTTTGTAGAAGCAGTTCAACCTTGGCATTTAGGTACAATGCCTCAGGCAGTAATTCCTTTTAAGGTTCAGCCAGTAAATGTTCTTGTAGATGGTGACCAGAGAATTTGGGGAGAAGTTAAGTCTTATGACCCTCAGGCTTCTCTTCCAGAAGGACAGCTTATTGCAGACCTTGAGTACTTCTGCATGGGTGAAAGAGGAGACCAGTACAGAAATATGGGATGGCCTAATGTTATTCCTACCAAGTATCTGGTTGACCCTAGCAAGAAATATGATGTTCTTAATATCCACTATTTCTATCAGGGTGATGGAATTTCAGTACAGAAGTCTGAAAAGGACATCCAGATTGTAGTTCCTAGACCAGGAGAAGAGGATTATACAAAAATCAATGCTCTTATCGCAGCTATTAAGGATATTGTCCCAGCTGAGACAAGAGCATCCCTTGAGGAACTTAAATAAACTAAAGGGACCTTAAAAAGGTCCCTTTTATTGTTTAATTTTCAACTGAATTAGTATGGTAATTTTTAATGATTTAAGAATAACTCCTGATGGTCAAAATCTTTTTATAGATGTTAAGGTAGCTCCATACAAATACTTTGAAAATATGTATATATCTTCAATAAGTATTGATACAGAAGAAACATTTTCTCCTACAGGAAAACCAAGTTCTAATGCAGTTGTAGTATATGAAAATCAAGATACAACTGTAAAAGAGTACAGTATAAATCTCTCACCAGATAAATTCAAGTTATCAGCATTTAATAGTCATATATTTTATGTATATGTATCTGTAGCTGGTACTCCTTCTATTGATACTCCTTGTGCAATGGACACTGAGTATACTTTAGGGGTAGTATTAAATTGGCAACCTATATATCAAAAAGGTATAAATCATATGAAGCAAGTAGTTAATGGCTGTTGTGAATTGCCTAAAGACTTCATAGATTATATACTTAGATTCAAAGCATTTGAACTTGCTATTAGAACTGCTCAATATACTTTGGCAAATGATAAGTTCAAAGAGTGGTTTGCAGAAGAGAATGTGAAGTTTAACCCTCCTTGTAGATGTAAATAATATGTATGCAGGAAAAACAACTCAACAAGCTCTTGATGCCCTCAATGAATATTTCACTAATCTTAGTCAAACAGGCTATTTAAGATATGATACAGTTGTAAAAATATTAGGATTATTATTAGTAGATTCTTTTCTTAATACTGACCTAAATACCTATGTAACTGAGGAAGACTACAACATAATGGCAAAATTTTTATATTGTTTGTATGGAAGTAATTGCCTTATGCCTTATCTTCAATTCTATAAAGAAATACCTCAGTTAGGCACTATTCTTCCAAAGCCTGGAGGAATGCAACCTTATAGAGGAACAGAGGAAGATATATTAAGATTTACTGAACAAGATTTTAGGGTGAGAGCTACTGAATATAAAACAGATTTTTGGGATAATTAAGTTTACATAATATAACAAAATTGATTAGACTATTGCATGAATGACTATTTTTTCTTACATTTGTGCAATAGTCTAATTTAGTTAATATAAGTAGAATTATGGCAACATATAGAGAAGTGGTATATATGGCTTTAGATGAGTTAAAACTTATCTCAAATGATGCCACTTATACACCAGAACATCTCATCTTTCTTGCAGATAACTATAGGGCACTCCTTCTTGACAGGAGGTATAGGGATGCAAGAAAAGGAGAGGTTTCAAGAAGTAATTATCAAGAGATATGCTTTGACCTTATAGAAGTTCCAGCTATTCCTGGAACAAGCTGCTATGGAGTATATCTCAGGAGTACTGAGAAAGTTCCATCATTAATGAGTGTTGGTATTAAACATATATATCCAGTAGATTACTTTAGCTCAGAACATATATCCTATATACCTCTTGAGAGAATGCCTTATGTGGGAAACAACAAATGGCTTTCTAATATGATATATGTTACTAAAGGACCTGATGATTACCTGTATTTGAAATCAGCTAATCCTCAATTCTTATATCTCAAGAAACTTAGAGTAGATGCAGTTTTTCAGGATTCTCAGAAAGCAGCTAGTATGTCTTGTAGTGCTGAATCTGGTGCTAATTGTGATATACTTGATTCTGAGTTTCCTCTTGAAGATACTCTCATATCACCTCTTGTACAGCTTATGGTACAGGAATTAAGTGGAGCTAGATATTTGCCTACAGATAAGCAAAATAATGCTTCAGATGATATGAGTGGAATGATGGGAGTTAATCCTAGAACCACTAAATCTACTAAAACAGAGGAAGACTAATGGGAATAAGGGAGTTTATGTCTTCTGCTAAGAAGGCTAAAGGAAAAAGAGTACACAAAGCCAGGAATTCCTGGGGAGTAAAAGATGCCTTCCACTACTATAGAAAGACAAGACCAAAGGAGTCTGAATATGTACTTACTGAATGTGAGTTCCTAAGTATCATAAGAAAGACCAATGATATCCTAAGGCAGCTTATTATACAGGGAGAAGAGATTGTATTGCCTGAGAAGATGGGAAAATTGGAGCTCAGGAAGAGACCAACTATAGTAGAATTTAAGGAAGGTAAACTTAGGACCAATCTTCCAGTAGATTGGGACTCTACTCTAAAACTGTGGTATGAGGATGAACAGTCTTATAAGGATAAGAGGCTTGTAAGACAGGAAACTAAAGAAGTATTCAAAGTCTTCTATAATAAATATAGAGCAGACTACCAAAATAAATCTTTCTATCAATTCCATATCAACAGGGAAATTAAGAAAGGACTTAAGCATAAAATAAAAAATGGGGAAATAGATTCCCTTATGTTATATAGAATTAGGCATGGAGAAGACAACTAACATAAGAAGGGTTGCTGACAGAATAATGAGACATCCTCTTCTCAGAGATGTGCCCTTTGAAACTATTCTTGATTACACTGTAGATTTTTTACAGATAGTAGGAGTCCCTTCTCTCTTTGAAGAGAAGACTGCTTTACTTCATGTAGAGGATTACAGATGTATGCTGCCTTGTGATTATGTATCTATGATACAGGTAAGGACAGCCAAGAAAGTTGATGGCATAGAACCTAACCATAGGTCTCATATATCCTATAGGTATTCTACTGACTCATTTCATATGAGTACTGAGAAACCTGATGTAGGAAGATATGGGACTGACCTTACATATAAGATTCAAGGATGTGTTATATATACCTCAACCAAGGATACAGATATAGAGATAGCCTATAATGCCATAGCAACTGATGGTGAAGGTTATCCTTTATTACCTGACAATCCTTCCTTCCTCAGAGCTCTTGAAGCTTATATCAAGAAACAGCAGTTCACTATACTGTTTGATTTAGGGAAACTACAGCCTGCCATTCTACAGAATGCCCAGCAGGAATATGCATTTTATGTTGGAGACTGTGAAACTGAATTTAACAGACTTTCTCTTGATAAGGCTGAGTCTCTGTTTAACTCTTGGAGAACTCTCCTTATAAGGGATAGTGAGCATAGGCATGGCTTTGTTAATAATGGAGCCAAAGAATATTTAACCATTCAGCCATAATATGGAACAGAAGATTGCATCATTTCAAAATAAAGGAATGACAAGAGACCTCTCAATAAGTAAAGTAAATAATGAGTTTGCTTATGAGAACTTTAATGTCAGAATAATAGCTAGAGACCATGATACTCTTCTTTCTGTCACAAATGAAAGAGGGAATAAAGAGATAGAACTTAAGGGGCAGCCTTTTACTAAAGGCACTCCTTATGTAATAAAGTATTATGCTGATGGAGATTTTGAAGTTGATTCTAAAATTACAAGCTATACTAATTCATTAACCCTTCTTTGGAAACTTAAGTCAGGTGAAACTGGAAGTATGACTTATGCTTACAGCGCTAATAAATGGAAGTTCAAAGATGGGGATTCTATAATTAGTCCTATTTCAGAAGTAGAGTATTTAAAAGCAGAGCTGGGATATGTATTGGAAGATTATACTTATCACCCTATAAATATTATTTATCATGATAGTAATGATGATGAATTTTTATATGAAAGTGAAGATTTTCCAACAGCAGCTCCTCCAATAACTTTAAAGGGGATTCTAATAGGGCACAGTGTATTAAATAATTATATGGTTCTATTTACTCATGAAGAGGATACTAAGATAGACCATATTTATAGAATAGAGTATGTTGATGAGGAGAATTGGAGAAGCTTATCACTGTTTGATGGAAATTTAGGATTTGATTCTAAACATCCAATAGAAACTCTTGCCAATTATGAAACAGAAGCTGTTCAAAAAGTTTATTGGGTAGATGGAATTAACCAGCCAAGATTTATCAATATAAAGAAACTTGACTATAACAGTGATAATCCAAGTCAGTTTGATTTTGTAACAGAATTTAATCCTAGTCTTGGTGTTGAGATAACTAAAACATTTTTAGGAACTTCTTCATTCAGTAGTGGGACTATACAATACTTTTTCACTTATTCAAATAATTCTGGACAAGAAACTAATATAGTTGGTAAAAGCAATATCTATAATCTCAGTGACCAAGAGAGGGCAACTCCAGCTGATTCCACAGCTTCTTGTGCTTTTAAAATAGACTTGACAGGTTTAGACAAGAGGTTTGATAATGTAAACATTTATTCTATTATTACTACCTCTACTTTATCTTGTAATAAAGTAGCAACTTTACCTATTACAGATGAAGTTTCTTATGTAGATACAGGTTCTTATACTATATCAATAGACCCAACTACTCTCCTTTATATAGGAGGAACAGAGATTCATGCAGAGACTCTTGCTCAAAAAGACAATACTTTATTCTTAGGAAACATAGAACTTCAAACAGATGCAGTTGATACTGAACTTAAAAATCTTATAGATGCTACTATAGGAAAAGATTCAGATGGGAATTTTACTGGTGAAAGTTCCATGATTGAATTTGAATATTCTGATAAATATGTATTTCAGAATAACAGCTTAGGGACTGTATATTATGAAGACCAACAACTTAATTTAGGTTCTGATAAATATCTGTTCTTTAAGGGTGGAGAAAAATATAGATTTGGACTAGTTTTCTTAACAGGCACAGGAAGAAGAAGTTCAGTATACTGGATAGGAGATAAGGTTAATACTTTGTATCCAAAATCAAACTCTATCAGAACATATAAGGCAGTAGCTAAATGCACAATACCTCAAGAAGTAGCTTCTTATATTTCTAAAAATACCCCTTATAAAAGGGCTATTTTAGTAAGAGCACTTATGGCTGAATCTGATAGGTCTGTCATAGCTCAAGGTTTTGTTAATCCTACTGTATTCAATGCAACTCAAAGAGTATTGAATTCCCCTTATGCAATGTCTTCTTGGTTTTTTAGACCTAAGAACAGCAATGTTATTACAAATACTCATTTCTCACAAATACCAGCAAACAAAAGTATTTCAGCAGAAATACAGAATGTCAATGGAGAATATGATGAACAAGGTAAAGAAATAACTAAACCACCTTATTTTACTAAGGATGAAATAGCTTTAAAGAAAAGACAAGTTTGGATTAGGTGGACTGTCAAGGCTTATTATAAAGACAATAAAGGAGGATTTTATGGAGTAACAGGTGCTGAAGCTAAAGCAGTGTTAGAGTTCTTCAATAATGAAGGAAAACAAGAAATAGACAATAATGATGGATTAATTCCAGAAGCAACTATAAATATCAGTTCTAAATGGAGAGAAGCTTATGCAACAGGAGGTTTTGATAAAGTATGGCAGGAGTTCGAGAGGTCTTATAGGAAAGATTTATATCCAAGATTATTAGCTCATTATCCAAAATATGCAAAATTTTTCCCATCAGAAGCTTCAGAAGAAATGAAGAATGCTCTTTATGCAGATTGGAAAAATGCAGGAAAGGCAGCTTATCATAAGAGAACCTCTGCTCCTCTACAAAGAAGAAAAATAAAGATAGGAGGAGTATTAGCAAATAATGGACTTTTATATAGTAAGACTTTAGGTAATAGATTTTATATAGATGAGTCTATAATAACTCTTAATTCTCCTGATATAGAGTTTGGAGAATATCAAACTCTTCCTGATAATTTTAAATTTAGAATTATAGGTTATTCCCCACTTACAGCAGGAGCTACTAATTTCTATATGAATCCTGAAAAGGATAATTCAAATAGTAGTTTCTTGCCAGATAATTTAAATAAAGAGAATATTTCTCAATATCCAGAACAGGCTCCTACTTTACCATTTTTTAGTGGAGATACTATTATAGAAAAAGACAAAAGTTCTGTGGTAGCTCCTTATATAATATACCCTTGGCATAAAACAGGTGCCTTATATAAGAAAGATGATGTTGAGGAATATGTAGTTAAAGATAAAATACTTGCTAATCTTAAATATAGTTTATTTACTAATTATTGCTGGCTCAATAAATATAGAACAGATTTAGATATAACTAAGACTGGAGATTATAATTATTATATGAAGATGGCTTGGGAGCCTAAAGGAGGAATCAGTAATATAAATATAGCTGATGAATCTATAGACAATGTATTCTTAAATATTAGGGATGAAAGGCTTTACTATAATAATTATGATTTTGTTTTAAGTGTTAGTTCTGATGATACATCTTCAGAAAAATATAAAGAGTATACTACTGGAGATAAGCAATATACAGAAGGATTAGACTTTTTATCAGATACTGCTAATTGGGAAGCTGTTGTTACAAACTCTACAGCACCAGTAAATGTAGCAGCAAAGAGTAAAAAGAACTGTATTCTGTCTTTTAATCCTGTAGGAGATGAAACAATTATATTACCTTCAGTAAATGCAGATACTCCTGATATTAATTTATCTAATTATTATCTTCCTTGGGAAACTTATGTTGATGAATCACCAATAAATGACACTCTTATAACTGGGGATTATCCTTATTATATTCCAGATAGATTATTGAATTCTGATTCTGTTTATATAATAGAGCTTGATAATACTTCTACGGTAGATGCTTATAATTCTTTTGATAAGGATTTTAAAAATGCTAAAAATGCTTATTCAAATAAATTAGCTATTGCTTTTATTAAAGAAATATCAGGTAGTGCTGTTACTTATCTAGGAGAAGATGTAGAATATAAAAAGAATGTTTATCCTGGTTTCAAAATAACAGTAGTACCAATCAAAGAATCTGGAATTACCAGTAAATATAATATTACTATAACTGAAGGAAATGAGACCGGAACTTATAAACTAATATACATAAATTCTGAAGGAGTAGAAGAAAAGAGTATAGAAATTATTAATTCCATAGTAGTTACAAAAGAAGAAGCTAATAATTATTCTTTCAAAGTAAAAGCTACCTACACTCCTTTATTTCCAGGATATTCCTCTACAAGGGAAAATATGCAAATATTTGACCTTAAAGCACCTATATTTGCTGGTTCTTCCGTAACTTTAATAGTTAATGATATAAATAAAGGGGTATGTATAAAAACGGATACTGGATTAAATCCTGAACTTGAAGTTATATACTTAAAAGATTATAAAGGAACGTCTTATAAATATACTAGAAAAATAAATACTTTGACTGAGGTAGTTTTAAATAATATTATAATAAAACCAGACAATTTATCCATTCCTCTAGATACTTATGAATCAGGTAAAATAGATACAGATACTTTTGATACTTCTTTGCTTTTTGTAGGAGAACTTTATAGAGATATTGAAGATTATTCAAAGAAGGATTATAGATATGGGGGAGTAGCAGAAGATGCTCTAAAAAAGAATACTTTTGTGGATTGTGGTGCTGTTACTGACATTACTAAGTCTAATATTCTTTATGGAGTAGAAGGTGACTCTTATTATCAGAGATATGATGTCCTCAAAACTATACCATATTCAAAAGGTAAAGACAACAGTATTATTGAAATCTTTTCTGGAATGATTGAAAGTAGAATCAATCTTAATGGAAAGACTGATAAGAATATGTCTACTTCTGATTATACTCTTATAAACACAGAAACCTTTAATAGTATTAATAAAGCTTATACCAGACAGGATTCATTCAATACATCTGTTGTACTTGGCAGCTCTGATACTACTACTTCTTATCCTACTCAGTTTACTTGGACTAAAGAAAAAACTCCAGGAGAAGATATAGATACTTGGACTAATATTACTTTATCTGAAATTGAAACTCTTGATGGTGATAAGGGACCACTTAGAGCTATAAGAAGGTTCCAGAACTCACTTATAGCATTCCAGGATAAAGGTATTGCTGAGATACTCTTTAATTCAAGAACTCAGATTGGAACTCAGCAAGGAGTACCTATTGAGATTGCCAACTCAGGTAAGGTTGATGGAAAGAGATATATTACTGACAAGGCTGGATGTATCAACAAGTGGTCCATAGTTGAAACCAAGAATGGTATGTACTTCATAGATAATATCAACAGTTCACTCAGTCTGTTCACAGGAACTGTGAAATCTCTCTCTGATGAGAAGGGGTTCAAGGATTGGGTAGGAAGAAACAACTCTACTGATTTATGGAATCCTGTGGACTTTAATAACTTTGTTGCTTACTGGGATAGGGTGAATGATGATGTCTACTTCCTTAGAGGGAATGAAGAGAAACAGCAGGATGTACTGTGCTATAATGAAATGCTTGGGCAATTTACATCATTCTTCAGCTATGGAGAAGTCCCAATGATGGTTAATGTTCAAGATAAATTTGTAGCATTCAGAGAGGATAACAAGGGAGTAAATAAATTGTGGCTACAGGGTGAAGGAGAGTTCAATAATCTGTTTGGAAGTCTGCAAGGCTATCATATGTTATACAGAATTACTCCTGACCCTTATGGAGACAAAACATTCAGTACTCTTGAATATAGAGCTGACATGTTTGATATGAGTGACCCAAATTATAATCCTTATATGCCTGGTGAGGGAAAACTTACAGGAGATACCTTTGATACTCTTGAAGTATGGAATGAATATCAGGGAAACAAGATTTCTGTAGGTGACTCTACTTCTCCTCTATATCCTTTTAGGGCAAGAGATAAATATCCTGATGTAAGAAGAAAGTTCAGAATATGGAGAATGGATATTCCAAGAGATAAGAAGGGTCCTGATAATCCTTATGGATTGAATAGAATAAGAAACCCTTGGATATATCTTAAACTATCTAAGACTCCAACTCTTTCTAATGAAAGAATGGAGTTCCATGATTTGGCAGTAAGATATTTTGAATAGTTAAAAGAGTAGTAAGTAAATCACTTACTACTCTTTTATTATTTTATATACCTTATTGTTTAAGTCAATTAATTTTACTACCTTTGCAACAAATAATTATGTTATGGCTAAATGTAATATTAAAAGAAGACATAGTAAAACACTTGACTTATCTCTACAAAGAAGAAATAAGCCAACTGTTGGTAACATATTTGATGGAGAACATAATTTTGGAGCTACCATTCAACCAATCAATAACTTTGTAAGTAACTTTGGAGATATAAGGAAACTTACTCCAAAACAAGCAAAGCAAGCTGGAATCACTCCTACTAGTACCCTTACTGCTCCTAGTTCACCTAGTTCAGGGTCTGGATTTGATGTCTCTAATTTTATGGGACAAGCAGGAAATGTAGTTGGAGGAATAACTTCAATTATAGATTCTTCATTAAAGAATGCTCAAATTGCAGATACTACTGGAATAGAAAATAATATAAGAGATTTAAGAGATACTGATTTCTCAGAAGCTACTAACAGTGATTCTCTTATAGATGCCTACAATAATCTTAATTTTCTTAAAGATGATTATTCTTGGAGAGATGTAAGAGGAGTATCTAATGGAGAATTAGTTGGAAATACTTTATCAGCTGTAGGTTCTGGAGCTATGGCTGGAGCTTCTGTTGGAGGTCCTTATGGAGCTATAGCAGGAGCTGCTATAGGATTAGGAGGAAGTCTTGCAGGAATATTTACAGGTAAAAAGAAGGCAAAGAAAAAAGCTAGATTCCTTAATCAAGCAGCAGAAGCTGCCAATGATTTAGCAATAGATAATTATGATTTCCAAGTGAATGATGTTATGCAGAATAATGCTAGAAATGCTATGCAATATGCTTATGCTGCTGAAGGAGGACCTATTAATATAAAAAAGAAGAATAGAGGAAAATTCACAGAGTCTGCTAGTAGAGCAGGTATGGGAGTACAAGAATATGCAAGACATATATTAGCCAATAAAGATAAATATTCTTCTACTCTTGTAAAGAGAGCTAACTTTGCTAGAAATGCAGCTGGTTGGAAACATGCTTTAGGGGGATATATAAAAGATAGAGATAATATGTATGATAGTTTGTTAGAATCTCAAACACATGGAGGAGACTTCAGTAATGGAGTTACCTTTATAAATAATGGGGGAACTCATGAACAAAATCCTTTTGAAGGTGTTCCTATGGGAGTAGCTCCAGATGGGCAACCTAATTTAGTAGAAGAAGGAGAAGTTTTATATAATGATTATGTATTTTCTAATAGACTTCATCCTACTGATAAAGAGCTAAAGGAATCTAATCTTCCTAAAAAATATAAAGGACATACCTTTGCTCTTATTGCAGAAGATATGAGTAAAGAATCAGCAGAAAGACCTAATGACCCTATAAGTAAAAGGGGACTTGAAGCTTCGTTAGGTAAGTTAGCTTCAATTCAAGAAGAACAAAGAATGAAGAAAGGAAAAATAGGTACTCAACAAATGATGGCATTTGGAGGTAGAAAGTTTGCAGGAACTAAAGATACTTATTCAAGATATGCTCCAGCAGCAGGTTCTGCAATAGGAGCAGTTCAAAGTGTATTCCAAAAACCTGATTATACTAATTCAGATTTAATTCTTGATGTTGTTAATAATTTATCAAGAAATAAAGTTTCTCCAACATTGTTGGGCAATTATTTGAGGTATAATCCTATTAATAGAAATTATTATTTAAATCAACTTCAAGGACAAGCAGGAGCTACAAGAAGAGCAGTTATGAATTCCGGGCTTAATTCTGGCCAAAGAATAGCTGGCTTACTTGCAGCAGACTACAATGCTCAACAAGGAATTGCAGATACTTTACTTAAAGCTGATATGTATAATGAGCAACTTAGGCAAAATGCAGCACAGTTTAATAGAGGAACTGACCAATATAACTCTGGAGCACTTATGCAGGCTGCTGCACAAAATGCGCAATTAGCTCAAGCAAGAGATAATATGAGATTATCAGGAACAACTACAGCAGCTAATATGAGAGAATTGGCAGATACTGCATTAGCTACTTCAAGAAGTGCCAATCTTACAAACTTCTTTGATAACTTAGGTTCAATAGGAAGAGAAAATAGAGATGCTAATATGCTTCAAGCAATGATAGATTCTGATTTATTTGGAACTCTCAGTGAGCCTATGAAGAGAGGCTGGAATAAGAATGGAGGAATGCTAACTAAAAGAAGTAGGAGGAGAAAATAATGGCTACAGCATATACAACAATAGGAAGTAAATTTCAACCATATACTCTTGCTGAAATGCTTGTACCTTATCAAATGTATAAGCAGGAATTTGATAAGAGAGAAGAACTTTATAATACATATGCAGAGAATGCAGGACTAATAGGCTCTCAACTAGATGACACTCTTGATAAAGATTTAATGGACACTGTATATAATCCTTATATGCAGGAATTAAATTCAGCAGCTGCAACTCTTTCTTCTAAAGGATTGTCTTCTGAAAATAGGAAGACTCTACAGAATCTTAGAAGAAGGTTCGGTTCTGATATAGCTCCAATTAAAGTAGCTACAGAAGCTAGAGCTGAAGCTAGGAAAAACTGGGATAAATTATCTAGTCAAGATAGAACTCTCATGACTAATGCTAATCCTTATTATCAGGCAGTTTCAAACTATATGAATGGTAAATCTCCAGAGACTTATTATGTAAGTGGGAATGAGCTTTATGGTAGAGGCAAAGCACTTGCAGAAGCTTTCTCTAGAACACTTAGAGATGTTCCAGAAGGAGAAGCTTTAGCTAGTACTTTAGGAGGACAGTATTATAGAATTACTAAACAATATGGTCCTGATTCTAAACAAATGCAGGACTTTATGAATGATGTGGCAGATAGTATTCCTGAATTAAGAAGTCAAATTGAAGATATTCTTAATAATACAGATATTGGTAAACAGGGATTTACACAAGAAGATAGAAATAAAGCAGAACAGTATATTATAGAAGGGATGAAAGCAGGTCTTTCGGGTAAAACTGATGTCCAATACTTAGAGAATAAAAATTTCATTGACCCTTATAAGAGATGGCAAATGAATAAAGGAAGTGACGATACTACTCCTGAATCTCCTTTATTCTATGATTTTGTAGGGACAGAAATTACTCCAGATGAAGATGTTAATCTTAAACAGATGAATGCTGTTCTTAACAATCTTAGAGCATATAAAGAAGCAACAGATAAGGGCGAAACAATTTCACCATATACTACTAGAATGGGTTATGCTAATAAAGTGTTAGATGACCAATCTAAAAAAATCGAAGAGTATATTCAAAATAGACAGAAGGAAAATCCAAATTGGAATCCAGATACTGATTTAGGACTTATAAATCTTAATAGGGAACTTACTAGAACTCTGGATGCATATGCTAGAGTGGGAGCATCTGTTCCTCAAAGAAATAAAGAGTATAGAACTGAAAATCCAATTTATGCAGATTATTCTAAACTGTCAAAACAATTTGGCACAGATGATATCAATGCTCTTATAAAAAATCAGCAGACGGCAATATTACATGCTACCAATATAAATAAATATGCTAAATTTAAAAATACCCAATCTAGTCTTGCTATGAGAGATTTAAGAACAAATCTCATGTCAGGAATTACAGATAGGTCTGATAGTAGACAGGTTAAAAAGATGATACATAAGTTAGGAAATCCAAAAGATGTTCCTAATGAGGAAACTTTAAAGAAAATTTTTGAAGATTCTTCTGCAACTATACAATTTAATCCTTATACTGGAAAGGCTATTATAGAAGGTAAAGAAGGTAGCTATGAAATTAATAAAGAGGCAGCTTTCCATAATATATATGTTCCAACTCCTTTTGGTATAATGAGTGGTGATGAAATACTGGATGAAATTACAACATTTGCACAACAGCAGTATGACAGCAATAATAAAGATGCAAAGGCAGTTATGGATGTAATGTTGAACTCATTCTTTGGAGCATTAAATAATTCTTATAATGGTGGAGCACCAGAAGCTTCTAAAACTAATAGTAAAGCTTCAACATTTCCTATAGAATAAATCAATGAATTATGGGAGAGAATGAAATAAAAGACCCAAGAGAAATAGGAGTATCTGGACTTAGAGGATTAAATGCCAGAACTTCAAATGATAGAGACTATATAGCAGCATATAAAAATTTTACCCTACCTAATTGGAAGGATAATTCTACAAGAAGACAGGGCTTAATAGATAGCGGTCCTATAGAAAGTGTTGGAGTAGAAGGATTTGGAGAAAGTAGGTATGATAAAAAAATGAGTCAGCTAAGTGAGCTCAAAGATTTAAATGAATCAAGAGCTAATATACAACCTTGGTATGACCAAATAGGAGCAGGTATACTTAAAGGAGGAGTACTTGCTGCTACTACTTTTGCTGACGGTGTTGCTGGTACTATAATAGGAGCTATGAACGCTTTTTCTAATGCTGATAAAATTGCAGAAAGTGACAACCCTTGGAGGGAATTAGGCAACCAATTTATTAATAATCCTTTCAGTACATATATGCAGGATATTAATGAAAAAGTAGAGTCAGTGCTCCCTAATTATTATACCAGGGCAGAACAAGAAGACCCTTGGTGGGAACATATATTTTCTGCAAATTTCATTGGAGATAAGTTTTTAAAGAACCTTGGATTTACTGTGGGTGCTGCACTTTCTGGTAAAGTAAGTGCTGGTGCTATATCTAAAACTATGGGACTTAAAGGTGTAAGAGATGCCTTCAAAGGAGCTGTTACTACAGCTTCTGGAAGGACTCTTAATACAGCTTCTGAAATAGCAAAAGCCTATAAGACGGGAGATGCCTTTATGGATGGAGTAAAACTAACAGAAGATTTAGGCAAAGCAGCCAAACAACTAAAGAATGCAGAATGGACTCTTAAAACTATTGGTGCAGTAAGTGCTGCAATGGGAGAGGGCAGAATAGAAGCTATAACTAATAGTAAAGAGTGGTCATCATATCATGAGCAGTTATTAAAGGATAAACATCAACAAGATGTAGATAGTATTGAAGGACAGTTATTTGAAGAGCATCCTGAATGGTTTACAAATGGGCAAATTACAAATCTTGATGGTATAAAAGAATGGAATAAAAGGAAGGAAGGGATTGATGATAAATATAATGAATCTCTTGCAAAACTTGCTGAGTATAGAGCAGATATGGCTAATGCCGACTTTGGGCTTAATGTAATCATGCTTTCTGCATCTAATCTGTGGCAATATGGAAGGTTCTTATCTGGAGGATATAATACAGGAAGGCTTGCTAATGGATTAATTAAAGGAAGTCTTAAAGAAGGATTTAAGAAATCTAAGGGAGCAGTTGTAAAACAATATGCTAGAGCATTATCAAATCCACTTGCAGAGGCAAATGAAGAAATGATGCAATCTTGGTTTTCTGAAGGTACTGGATTACAGCAGGCTTCTAAACTTAATAGTTTTTATGGAGCTAAAGTAGACCCAGAGGCTGAGGAAGAGACTGCTGGATTTCTTAATTCTATGCTTACTGGATTTTCTAATATTTATGGCAATGCAAAAAGTTGGGAAGAAGGTTTTATAGGAGGACTTACAGGACTTTTAGGAATTCCATCTATATCTAGAACAACTACAGAAGGAGGTAAAAAGAAGCTCAAATTATCCCTTAAAGGAGAGCTTTGGGAAGGATTGGCAGATGCTAATAAAGATAAAAAAGAAGCATATTCTCTTGTAGATGCTCTTAATACCAGAGTAAAAGACCCAGAATTTATCAATTATTATCAAGGATTTATAAGGCATCAGAAGTATCAAAATGATATGGAAGCTGCTTTAAAAGAAGGTAAACCTTTTGACTATAAGAATGCAGAACATTCTCAATTTATCTCTGATGCTATAATGTTTGAAAAGGCTGGAAGATTGCAGGACTTATATGACATTATAGAGGAGGCAGGAAATGTAACTCAGGATGATATAAATGATATAAGAAACCTTACAGTTGATAAGAATACAGGGAAGTCAATCTTTGAAGGTAAATCAGACCAGGAAGTAATTAACCATGTTAATAAGCAGGTCAGGGATATAAAGACCAAACTTCAGAAGTATTCTGAAATCTCTGCTAATCTTAAGACACTCTATGGAGAAGATATGGCTGATGACTATCTTGAGGAGATGACTTGGATGATGACTCAAATTGATGATTGGGAATCAAGATTCAAGTCTCTTTTTGAAGAAGTAAAGAAGGGGGCTTCTCAGGTTATCGGGGATAGAGATAAAAGGTTCTTTGGAAGAAATGCAAACAGGAAGATAGGAGAATTGACTGATATTACAGCTGAATCTTTGCTGAATACTCTTAATAGAAAGGAAGTCAGGGATATTCTATCTGATGAGAAAATTCTTGCTGATAAAGATAAGGACAAATCACTAAGGAACATGAAACTTTTCAAGGACTTATCTGATATGCTTAAAATATATGAAGCAAGAAATAAGTTCATTGATAAGTATACTGCACTTTCAAAGAATCCGGAGCTCTTCTCACAGCAGGTACAGGATTCTATAAAGGCTGTTAAGGAGGATAACGTAAAGAGGGTTCTTGATGAAGCCAAACTTAAAGCAGACTCAGCAACTTCAGTTAATGACCTTAGGGAAATATTCTCTAATTATCCTGAGCAAAAGAAGGATATAATAGAGTCATTGAAGAATAGTGATAATGATACTCTCAAGAAGCTGGCAGAGGCTTATGAAGACCTTGATGAGTCTTCTGCTATATTCACAGATATTCTGTCTGCTACAGAGCCTTCTCCTGAAGTAATATCAGCTAAGAACATCATACAGGATGCTCTTAAAAATGCTGAATCACTTGATGATATACTTACTACTCTTGACCAAGCACAGGACTCTTCTATACCAGAAGAAGTAAAGACTACTCTTCAGGAGATAGTTGATAAGTTCATAGAGCAGAAGAAGTCAGGGAAAACTTCAAGAAAGGACACAAAGAAATCAAAGAATAAGCCTAAGAAAGCTGGAAAGAAAGGGTTCTTTGATATGTTGTCTGATTCTCCAGATGTTAAGGATGCTCTATCTGAGGAAGAAGCTGAAGGTGAGGAGGAAGATAAAGAAAAACCTTCTAAGGAAGAACCTCCTCATGTTCCTTCTGAACCTGTTGAGGGTAGGGTAGAACCAGAAAGCCTTGAAGAAAAGAGTCAGGATGAACTTGTAGATATAGCCAAGAAGGGTGATAATTCTCTTTCAAAGGAAGATGATACTGCTCTAAGAAGACTTGCTGCAAAGATACATAACAACAGACTTCTTCCTGCTGCTGGTGAGGAGAGTAATGTGGAAGTTGAAGATAATGCATCTCCTGAAGATAATGGTATTACACAGGGACTTAGAAGCTGGGTTGAGACTGAGTATGAATTTAATCCTCTTAAGAACAGAAAAGAGAGAAAGGCTGTATTAAGGAATAATCCAATAGTAAATGCCTTACAGGAATTAGGAGCTTTTCAGTATGTGGATGAAGGCTATCTTGCAGATAGAGTTGATGCAAATGAAGATTTGCCAATACATCTTATCATATCTTCAGATAGCAGACTTAACAGTCATATACTGCTTGCTGTAGAAATAGGAGAAAAAGACAAATCTCTGAATCCAGTAGAAGGAAATGATGGAAAGAGGTATCAAGTAGTAGGAGTCCTTGGTTTCAATAAGAATAATAAGGAGTCCATAAAGAACTACAATGATATAGTGGATGCAGTAAATGATGAGTATTCTGATTCTGAAAGTAATAAAGGAAGTGTATTTGTTTCATCCTATTATACTAAGGTAACCCACATATATAGTGGAAGAATGGTCAAGTCTACAGAAGACTCACCAGTTGAGAGTAAAGACCTCACAAAGGAATTTCTTAGGGGAAGACCTCTTAGGATTGGTATCTATTACAACAGTACAAGATTTGAAACTCCAGGTCTTGATAATGTTGAAATAGTCCCACTCAATACTAATAATCAGAATCCAAGGGCTGGTTCTATATGGCTCATGACCAAGGAAGCTGATGGAAGATGGTATCCTAAACATCTAAGGGCAAAGAGGTTCACAGAAACTGAATATCCACTTGATACATGGGGGGACTCTCCAATAGTTGAAAGGATAGGAAGGGATGCCGCAGTCCTTGTAAGTCCAGAAAGCACTCAATATCAGAAGTCTCTTGCCAAGTATGACCTTAAGGAAGTTCTACATTTCCCAGAAGGGATTGATATAGCCTTCTCAAAGAAGGGAAATATTATATCTATACCAGGAATTATAGAGAATATAACTGGGGGAGCAACCTCTTTGGATGAAGCAGTAGTACTTCTGGCTCAGGCACTCCAAAGTGATGAACTTGGATTAAGGTTCAATGTAGTTACTTCAGAACTTACTGACCCTCAGTATCAGGAGGATATACTCAAGTCTGGCATACTTACCACTGATTTATATCAGCCTGGTAATGTTAATGCAAGTTTTGATATTGCACCAGTTAATTCAGAAGGTAAGCCATCTGTTGAAGGAGGTGAGATTGCTCTTAAAGGTCATACTGGAAAGAGGGGAATACAGAATGTTCTTAATAGAACCACATTGACTCTTAACAGCAAGAGTTATAGCATAGATTCAGAAGGTAATATCTATGATGATAAGGGGGAGGCAGTTTCAAATCAGAATAGTATAGATGAACTCACCTTACTTTCCAAGATAAACCAAGGCTTGATAAATCCAGTTTCAGGTAGTAAGAGACTTTACTTAGGAGTTTATACCAATGATGGTACAGAGTTTGGTATAGTCAATGGAGTTGTCAAGACAGGAAACTCTCTGAAGGAACTTAAGAGTAAAGCAGAAAAGCTTCATAAGAAAGAACTTCAGAACAGGAAAGTAGGGGAAACTGCACTTGGAATGGAAGCTGCTGAAGGTGCTAATCTTTCATATCTTGAATCTCAGTATGGAGTTTCTGACAAAGTTCCAAAGCAGGAAACAGCAAAGGAAGAACCAGCAGATTCTGAAGATGGAATCTCAATGGAGACTATATCTGATGAACTTGCTATGGCTATCCTTGGAGGAGAAGAAGCTTCAAAGCCAGTAAAGAAAGCACCAGAAACCAAAGTATCAAAACCTACATTTACTCTTACTGAATCCTTCACTCCAATATCTGATGAAACCAAATTACAGATTTCATCTTATATAAGAGGAAATAGGGGAGTTCTCAGAGAGCTTGGATTTAAGAATGTTGAAGAGTTTATGGACTTCATAAGAAATCCAGAGAATAATCTTCCAAGTCCTGAGACTATAACCTCAGTAGAAGCATTCAACAGTCTTATTGACACTATAAAGAATTGTAGATAGAGATACTACAAAAGAAAAAAAAAGAGGAAGTAGAATAACTACTCCCTCTTTTTTTTTTATCTATCAGCAAATATAGTGTACATATAATCTTCCTCAGAGAGGTCTGCTACCTTCCTGAGCTGACCAAAAATAGGAATTGTCTGTGAAGCATCCCTCTCCCACTCACTCCATCCCTTGTATCTTCCAGATTCAAGTTCATTAAACATATTCCAGAACTTAACCAAATCAAGCAGTCCATTGAAACTGTTTATGGCTGCTGCTGGACTTTGTAGTATAGTCCATGCATTCTCAATGGCTGAGAACCAAGGTATAGCAGCACCAGTCTCCAGTTGCATTCTTTTAAGCTGATATACAATCATTCTCTCGCCCCATCTGCCTTTTTTATCCTTCTCAGGTCCTATCATGGCAATAAGTGCTGCAAGTGTAGCAAAGGTTCCAAGCTCTGTTAAAGCCCTTCTTATGTTAGCCTTCTCATGAGTGCTAAGACTATTCCAGTTGGTTGCAAGGTCAAACTTTGCTCTTCCTATATCCTTCATAAGGTTTAAAGCAAATCTTCCTATAGTTCTATAATAACCTTCTCTCCAATGGTCAAGTTTAGCATCATAACTGGCACTTGAGAACCTTCTTGAGTAATGGGCAGGCATCCACTGTCTAAACTGCATAGCAAGTCTTCCAAGAGAATATCTTTGGATAGCTCCTCTGTCAGTCTCATTGAATGCACCATTAAGAGATTGATTGACTTTTCCAATCCTTAGTTTCTGGTTTGTAATAAAGTTTTCATATCTCTTCTCCACCTCTTCATACAATTCAGAGCTCCTGTCAAGCCCTTCTGTAGAAAGAAGATTACCATCAAGGTCTTTTATTCCCTCCTTAAGGACTATCTTTGATGCTCCTTCATGGTCAGTCTTTACTTCAAAAGCATCAAACAGGCTCATCTCTTTTCCACTTCTGTCCTTTACTTTGACATTATTGAGCATAGCCAACATATTCCTACTGTGAAGATAGTGCTCTCCCATGTTGTTAAGGAGGAATATATTTGTTGAACCTATGATTCTTGACAAAGGTCCTTTGTAATACCCTTGTGATTTAAGGTTTCCATAGAACTCCTCAAGAGCATCAAACTTGTCTATAAGGAGACCAAGCTTACTTGTTTTCTTTGTAGAGTTGAGTTCTGCCATATATTGTGGAAGAAGTGCATAGTAGTTCTTCTTACCTATGGCTGAGTCTTTCATATTAAAGTATTCTCCAGACATAGCCTCTATGAACAACTGCATTTTACCCATAGTGACATTGCTTATAGCAGAAAACACGTTAAGACCAAGTCCAAGTGCTCCTGTATAACTCTTCAAAGTATCCATAGTCTTGGCTTTATCTATCTCCTCACCAAAAACATTCCAGGTTCCTTCATCTTTCTTATGCTGACCATACAGAACAGAAGCATAATAATTATCTATTCTCTCTCCAATGTTGGTTCTTTCTCCAGGTTTGGTATAGGTCTTACTGAACTTCTTATGGACAACCTTGAAAACATCTATCAGTTTTGAGTCTCCAGACATCTGCTTGACTTGCCTCTCTTTGATAAGGTCTCTTGTAAGCTCAAGTGCATCAATCACTTTACTCATCTCATTATAGTTTACAGCCATAGATGCATATGCCATAATAGATGAAGTGAAATCTGTACTCAGCCTCTCCATATCTTCAAGAGGAGTTGTATAGTACACTGGTAGTTTCTGTATAGGATTTCCTGAGAAATCCAGACTTATCTTCTTTGACTTAGTAAAAGAGGATTCTCCATCACCAAGAACTGTTGTATCTCCCCAGTCAGTATCATCACTTCTTCTGAGGAAACTGTCCTTGAGGTTCTCTATAACCATTTTCCCAGCCTTCTTAGGATTAGTCACATTATCCATAATAGCTTCAGTAACATCATTCCTTATCTGGACTGCATTGAAAGTATTTGCAAACCTTGCTGGTATCAGTGAGTCAAGAGTAGCCTTAAGGTTAATCATAGTATTGTAATACTCTCTCTGTGCAGGTGCAAGTTTACTTATTCTATCAACACCATAAAGACTCTTCTTAGGAAGTTCTTCCTTTCTACCTGAGTCTGCATCTATAAGAACAGTTTCAGTATGTCTTCTTTCCCATGCATCAAGTTTTGACTTGACTATGTAGTAAGGAAGTTTTTCATCCATAAGTCTCTTCTTTTCAGCATCATACTCCTCCTTAAACTTAACAAAGTCAATATCACTTATTATTCTTCCAGTAAGCTTTCCATCCTTGTCTCTCTCATACATAAAGTCTGTAGTATACCCAGCCTGTGAAAGTTTAGTATGAGCACTTCTCACTCCTGCAAGAACCTCTTCAAGCACTGAATCCCTCTTAAACTGTGTAGATTTGACTACTTTATCTACAAGAGACAGCATTGGGTCTGATGCATCACTCATTGAACTGATATAGCTGTCAAGGAAGTTAATATCCTTATCAGCCATCTTCATTATCATTTCAAGAGTAATTCTCTTGCCCTTATCTTTTCCAGAATCAATAATCTTATCCTCCCCCCAGTACATTTTAAGGAAGCTGTAAAGAGTATTGAACCTCATGCTTTTATACCCAGAGTTAATCTTGTTAATTATCCTGAATACAGAAGAAGCTTTGTCTGCAATAGTAGCAGCATCTTCAGTAGACAGTTCAACTTCTCCTCTCTCCTTCATAGCATCTATACTCATCATTTGTTTGATGATAGGCTCATATGCATCTGAGAACTCTTTAATCTTCCTTAGAGTAGAACTAATCTTTCTGATTCTGTTTAAGTCTGATTCTTCATTGAGATTATTAGCATCAAGTTTGCTTAAGTTGGTATTCAGTTGTTCTAGCTGTTGAAGGCTATCTGAAAGAAAAGCAAGACAGCTCTTGGAGTATTTCTTCTTTTCAATCAGGTCCTGAAGGTTCTTTATTGACTCAAGGTCATCTTCACTATATCTACCACTTTTACTTCTTAACCTTAAAATCTCAAGTCTCTTACTTGCAATCTCAAGAGCTTTCTCAGCCAGTTCCTCCATTCCAGATACAGACTTCTCTGCATTGTACAAGGTCTTTGCATTAACTATAAGGTCTTTATCTACTAATGGAAGTATAGACTCATCAAGGATAGAACTTGCTACCTGAGAAGCATCTCTATTGGCCTGTAGTATGATATTATCAACATCATCTTCAGACATACTGCCAAACTTGGATTTAACCCAATTCCAAAGTCTCTCAAGCAAAGAAGGTCTACTTACAGGAAGAGTTTCACCAGTGATATACTTCTGAAGCAATTGTCCAGCAGCTTCCTTCTGGAGAGATTCCATATCTCCTTTATAAAGCCTTACATAGGTATCAAAGTTTTCACCAAGAATTTCCTTTATGACTTCATAAGAACCTACAGAATTTACAAGCCTCTGAACCAAAGGCTGGTTCATAAGTCCTTCTATCATAAGATGGCTGAACTCTTCAGGAAAGGCATCTTCCCCTCTCTGACCTTTGGCTATTTGTATAACTGTCTTCAGTCCTTCTGCATTTGTCCTTGCATTCTCAGGACTGAACATAGCATTGAATCTTGGGGTATTAAGTACTTCAACATCAAATCCAAGCCTTCTAAGGATACCCCTCAACTGATTGTTAAGAGAACTGTTAAATACAAGCTTCTCAGGAGAGGTTGCATTCTGAGGAGTCTTAGGCTCAACATTTATTACATACCCTCCATCTTTACTTCCAATATCAGCAACCATCCTTGGATGGTTCTTATTAAATTCAACTACTGAATTGATAATCTCATCAGCAGAAGAATGTATAACAGGTTCCCCTTTACTATTTATAGCACCAAGTTCTCTCTTAGCACCTTCTATTGATATACCTTCATCTAATAGACTATCTATATCAACAGCCTTAATGAGAGAGGAAAGAGTAGGTTCTCCATTCTTATCCTTCTCAATACCCTTAAGAGAACTCATGAACTCTGGAACCTGAGTAAGTCCCCAAATGTACTTTGCTGATTCTCTATTACCAGTGTAGGTAACCAGCTCCTTAAAGAGCTGGCTATCCACTTCCTGGTTTCCTACTTTTACTGTAGGAACATAAACACAAGATTTAGCCATATTAGCAAATTCCCTTTACAATATCTATCATTTTCTTCATAACCTTAGAAGCAGTCTCAGAGTCTATATGCTCTTCAATCATGCTCTTATACTTATCTACCTTCTTTGACTGTCCTTTGACAAGAGATGTCATAAGATTGTTCAGTTCATCCTCATCAAATACCTCGCTGAGTATATTCTCAACATCAGTCTCTGAGAGTTCTACTACTTCAGCCTCTCCATCATCCTCAGGAACTTCTCTTGCTGGAGAATCCTGAACCTCCTTCTCATGTACATCTTCCTCAGAAGTTCTCTGGATAGAAGTTCTTATCTCACTTCCAGATTCATTCATATCATATTCAAGGAAGTTGTTGGTATTACCAAGAGTTGTTGTCTCAGTATAGGTAATAGAACCATCTGAGTTGATTTCAGGATTGAAATACACCTTATCATTATAGAGGATAACAGGGACAGCTACTGTCTCTTTAGTAGATACTTTTCCACTTCCCCTTTTCACCTTTTTGACAATGAACTGTGAAGAAGCACTGTCTGAAGCAAATGTGAAGGTTATCTTCCTGTTACCAGCTCCATCTTCAGTGATAGAAGATGCAATTCCCTTTCTCTGTGTTATATGAGGAACAACCCTGAAGTTGTCTGTATGATTCCTTCTATACTGAAGAAGGAAGTCATTCACATCAAAGGAGTCATTATAATTGACATCCCTGATACTTTCAACATATCCTGGAATTGCAAGTTTCACATCAGTTGAAGCAAGATGGAGGAAAGTCTTAGGACTAAATGAAAGTCCTGTTCTGTACATATTGTAGAAGAACAGTTTGACTCCAAGGTCTCTTGTACTTTCATTTGTTATAAGATTTGTCCAAGCATCTCTCACTCTCTCTTGAACATCCTGAGTATATCCACCAGTCTTTGCTTCCAAAGTTGGAACAGGGCATTTTCCAGTAGAAGGTTTGATAGTTATAATCTTGATAAGTTCATTATCTACTATTCCAGCAGCCTTCTCCTTGAACTCTACTATGAAGTCATGTATGAACTCCTCTCTTACTTTTCCATCTGAATTAAGGACAGGGTTTGGTCCTCCAGTAAGTTTGTAAAGAACAAAGTCACTGACAAGGGAATTGATAGTCTTGCTATCTACATTTGCCTTTGTAGTTTCTCTGAACTTTCCAAGAACCTGATTGAATTTATCAGAGTACTGAGGAAAATATCCCTGGAATATCAACTGAGAAGCTCCAGTATCAGATACTGTGGTTGTATAGAAGGCATCAAGAATAGGAGAGTTCTGAATGACATCCTTTGCATTATCTGAGAAGATTGCATTGCTATCCTCAAACTTGTCAAGGAACTTCTTATATCTCTGCTTCATTACAAGGGTATCTGCAATGGTTGGACCAACAGCATTAGTTACTGAGTTGAACTTAGTAAGGAATGTAAGTGTGCCAAGGTCCTGTGATATTTTTGACAATCTCTTGAACAGAATAAGAGCTCTTGTCTGAAAGTCTCCTTTATCACTATTAAGTGATATACCCTGAGCAAGTTCTTCTTTAGAGAAGTTAGTCAGAGTAAGAGTCTTTTCATAACCCTTTGCATTCTTGTCTTGTTCAAGGAACTTATCAATCAGGTCCTCAGCTGAGATGTAACCCTCATTGTTCCTCCTGAAGTATTCATTAGTCACCCTTCTTATAATAGGCTGGGAGAGGAGCAGACCTATACTGTCAGAATCAAAACCAAGTCTTGCCAGAACCATTGCTGGTCCAGAGGTAAATGTATTAAGATTCATAAAGTTAAGTACTGGGTCCTTCACAGCATCCACAGAGGCTGCAAGAAAACCTGCAATAGTCTTGCTTATGAGACTTCCATTCTTGCCTTTAAGGTCATCAAGTTTGTTGTTTTGAACAGCATCTACTTTATACCCATCAAAGGTAAACTTAAGGTCATCCCCAAGATTAAGATGTATATCCTGCATAGAAATAAATGCGTGACTCGTGTTATTATTGGCAAATACACCAATCAACTTGCCAGCAGTCATATTCTGCTTATGGAAGTACACCTGAGAAGTTGAGTAGATGATATTCCTGTCAGTTGAAGAGTCAAGTATTTCATCAAGCTGGTCAAGATTAAGCTTGCTTAACTCCTGATAGGTATGACCCTTTGTTTCTTGAAGTATCCTTACAATCCTTGCAGTCCTCTTCTGTACATCAAATGAACCAGGATTAAACATCTTGCTCATTGTGTCAGGGTTAGTGAGAACAGCCCATTGAAGGTCAAATATCCTGTTGTTCCTTCTATCAGTACCCCCATTAGACAGTTCAAAAGAAGTTCTGCTATACCTATCTCTATGGTCATAATAATAGTCATATACTTCCATTTCAAAGGAGCCTTCACTAAATTCTTGTCCAAATTGAATTTGCTGAGCAGTCATATCCAGATTATCTTTAAGCTTCTTCCTTTCTTCACCTTTAACTTTCTTAGTAGCAAGAAAATCTCTTTTAAGTTGCCCCCAATCAGTTCTCTTCTTGAGAGTGAAAGTCTTAAGCATCACATACAGCTTGTCAATATCAAAGTCAGAACCTGAAAGAAGAGTAATCTCTTTAGGGAGCATCACTGCTTCTCCAGCTGCTTTAGGAAGAAATCCTTTTATATAGAGAGGAGCCATAGAATACTTGTCCTCTGTAGGAATTCTATATCCAATAGCCTTTCTCATTTCTTCAGGAATTATACCTTCCTTAACTGCTTCTTCCATTGATATTATGTATGAGTGTCCATCCTTGTCATGTCTTGTAAGAGCCTCTTCAAGTTCAGAAGAAGGAATAGGCATATAGCACTCAAAGTGTGCCACGGAAGCCTGCTTATCATCAATGAACTTCTTATATTCAGCTGCTGAAGATTCATCCTTTGAAAGACCTCTCTTCTCTACAAACTCACTATAGGTTTCAATAAGATTTCCATCTTTGTCCTTGAACCTTATTGAAAGGTCATCTGACATACCAAATACTGAGGCCTGAACTACTGGACCACCAGTTACCTTCTGCTTGTTTATCCTGCTCTTTATAATAGAATTAAGAAGCTGCTGTATTCTAATAGACTGTATAGGGTCACTAAGTGGGATTATAAATTCTCCATTCTTATCAAGAGAACAAGCCCTCTGTATGTCAGCACCATACCTCTGGTCTTTTTCAATAGCTTCCTGAAGTATTTTCTCAAGTGCCCTATTCCTTTCAAGCCTTGTTCCTCTGACCTTGAAATCCTTACACAATTTTTCAAAACTCTGCTCAATGTTCTCCTTTATAAGATTCTGGTACTCACTGATAAGTTCATCACTCTTAAGATTTTCATCTCCTATCTGGAACTCAGTACCTGGGGTAATGTCACTTATACTAAGTATTCTCATCTGAGAACCCATGAGCTGCTCATGGTCTACCAAGTGGGCAGGAACCTCCTGCTGAATGCCATAGTCTTCAAAAGGAATTGTATGAATGTAATTGACATTATATCTGTCATTGTTATTATCAGAAGAAGCAGTTCTATCAGAATTGATATATGTAGCCTCATTAAGGATACTCTTAATTTCCTCATATGATTCTACCTTATTTATATTCACAACTCCAGACTTTCCTGACTTCACAGATGATTCAAATTGGACAGTATCAATACCCTTTCCATTGTATGTACCTTCCTTTATAACCTCATAGGTGTTGGTCTTTGGATTGAATTTGGTTTCTCTGCCATCATATGCAGATTCCTCCATGAAATCAAAGATAGCAGCAAGTTTGCTCTGCTTCTTTCCACCTCTCATAAGTGCATCTGCAAGGAGAAGAAGATATTCAGAGTTCTTGTTCTGAACAGGAACCTTAAGTTCAGAAAGAGCATCTGAACCTCCTGGTTTCCTAATCTGGGAATAGACAAAAGGTTTTAATGGCTGCCAGACAATACCAAGGTCATTGACATTGAAGTCTCCTCTCTTGATTCTGTTATAAGCCTCTTCCATTTCATCAGACCATTTGCCCATCATACCCATCTTCTTTCTGTATGAGGTAGGTGATGAATACCCCTGAGCATCTGCTACGTTAATCTTCCTGAAAGAATCAATTATGAGGTCTTTCATCATCCTCATATTAGCCTTTTCAAAAGGGTCAGAGATTGAAGAAATCTTCTGGTCAAATATCTCCTCAACATTAGGAATTATGTCAGACTCTGCCTCATAATCTGTAATGTACATAGTTCTTTCCATTCCATCGGCAGAATAGAGTCTACCCTTTGAATCCCTTGCAGTTATATTCAATCTCATTGCAGGAGAATGGACCTGAGCATACCTCTTCTGGAAGTCTTCTACATTCTTGTAATAAGCAAGGTCTGTAGCAGTAAGTTGGATTATGTTTATAGTTGCAAACATATCATTCCATACATACTCTTCAAGATTAGCCTTAGCCTCAGACTCCATAACCTGCATTATCTCAGACTTCTGTTCCTTGGAGAGTCTTCTCTCCTTTCCAAACAGTTCCTTCTTTATAGTTGAGTATGACCTTGTAAGGTTAGGTATGTACTTATATCTTGTTTCAACATCTTCACCCCTTCTGACTTCCTCTGTATCAAATAGACCAATCTTCTCCCACTGTGAAATCTCCTTGCTCACTATAATGTCCATGTAAGAATCAAGGTTCTGATTGACTAACTTGTCAAAAGAATCCTCATTTACACTGACACCATTTATCTTGTCTATAAGCATCATTCCAAGTTCATCACCTTCAACTATATTCTGGTTGAAAGCATCAAGAAACTTAAAGGAGGCTCCACTTGAGTAGGTGACAAGTTTTCCATTCTTCACAAGGTCATCATGAGTAAGAGGTTCTCCAGCTCTCATCTTAGCCTCAATCTGAGGATTCTTCTTCAGAACTTTAGAACTTATATCAAAGTTTGAGATAGGTTCAATGTTTGCATTCACACTTCTTTCAAGTACAGCTCTGAACCTAAGAACTTCCTGATTGAGAACCATTTTGAGTCCTCTCTTGATTCTTCTCTTATATTCAGAACCTGAGTATCTCTTGAACCTTATAAATTCAGAAGAAGGTTTATTTGAAAGCATAGGAACTCTGTACCATGCCCACTGAGGACCTTTTCCTCTACTTCCCTTATCATAGAAGTACTCACTCATAAGAGATAGAGTATATCCCAACTCACTCAAATCAGTGTAAGGAGTTCCATCAAATGACAACTGGACTTTATGTTCCAAGCCTTGTCTTGCATCCTTACTTTCAGAAATCAGCTCAAGCCATGCATTATTCCAAGTTCCATCTTCCTCCCTGAACCATCTGTATGACCCATAGTTCTCTTCCATAAATGAATTGAACTTGCTTGGATTACCAATGGCATCTTTCAGATTGAGAATAAGTTTTCCCATATAAGAAGGAGTTACAAAAGAGTAATGCATCTTGCCATTCTCATAGGATGATGACTCAATACTGTCCTGAATATACCTGCTCATAAGTCCAACTATAGATTTATAATTTCCATAGATGTTCTTCTCCTCCCCCTTAAGAAGAGGATTATATGAGATAGAGTCCTTCTTTGATAGCAAGGTATCAAACATATAGGACATTTCACTCAGAAGTTTCATTACTGGAGAATTATTAATGTCCTTAGGTCTTCCTTTATCAACTATAGTATTAGAGACTGTCTTGGTATCTACTCTTATTCCTAACTCATTTAGGAGTTTTGTAATCTTAGGTACAGAGTTCTTGAGAGTATTATTATATACTTCCTTTCTTACAGCAGTGAATGCACCCTTAAGGTCAGATACTATTTTGTCCTTCTCAGCCTTAAGAGCCTCAACATTCTTGACATTAACCCTACCCTTACCTTCAATACCATCAGCAGTGATTATAATGTTCTGCATAAGTCCTGAATTATAATAGGTGGTAATTTCATCAAGTACAGACTGTGCTGCTCCCTTAGTGTTAATGATTTGAGTCTGATATACCTTATTTCCTTTCTCATCCCTTTCCACAGTTACAATACTATACTGCGTAAAGTCCTTTCTGAAATTCTGAAAGAATTGAGACCTGAAAGGTTCTTCCTTTATCTTATTGAGGATAGAGTTAAGCCAAGGATAAGAGTCCTTCATTCCATCAAGTATCTCCTCCATCTCCTCTATAGTTGTAGCAGTTCTGGTCCATTTAAGGATACTGTTTACAGCAACACCAGAGTCTACAAAAGTATCAAAGTTGAAACCAAACTTGTCCTTTATAGGATTTCCATTGGAGTCTATGGCAAAGAGTCTTTCAAATGACCTTCTTATATCACCACTAAGACTTGACCTTGCTGATATGTTTCTTATACCAAGCTGCCAATACTCCCTTTCCTTCTCTTCAAGTTCACCAGCATCTATCTGTTCTTGAAAAGAGGTCTCAATATCCTCTCTACTTATTTCATCAGGTCTTGCAGCAACTACTGTAACACCTTCAAGAGTTATAAGTTTTGCATAGGCAGACTTCACAAGGGCTACCCAGTTGTCATAGGCTATCTGTAACTTGTCAAGAATATCAAAATCATCAATGTCAGTCCTATTGTCAGGATTATACCATCTTTCCTTTATATACTCAAATATCCTTGTCACTCCAACAGTACTTATGATGTCTTCTCTTGACATCTTAGTAAAGTTGAACCTACTGAATTGGTCTCCAAAATAGAACTGATTAGCCTCAGGATTTGTCTGTAAGTGAGTAACAATAAATGAAGTAAGACTCATTACATTGTTGGCAAGGAATGTTCTCTCAGTAGCTGAAAGCAGAGGGTTTCCATAGAGGTTACCTCTCTGGCTATCTACTTCATTCTGTGAGAACTCAGTATTTTCTGGCTCTCTGGTTTCCTCTCTCATTGATTCTACCTCATTTTCAGTCATACCTTCAAAGAGGATATTCATACTTACAGGCTCTACTGGAACAAGCACCTGATTATCAAGACTGTTTCCAGTAAAATCCAAATGAGGTGCATAGTAGTCTTCAGTCTCCTGAATAGGAACATTATTAAGATATAACTGACCATCAGTTGCTGAATAGATGGAGTCAGCATTAGGTTGTGGATAACCTACCCTAAACTGAATAAGTTTGAGCTCCTTTATCTTGCCTCTCAGTTCTGGATAATTAGCCTCAAGAATAGCCTTATAGAGGGTTAGCTGTTTTGCATATCCAGCAACCCTGTCCTCATTGAAACCACTTCTTGAAGTCTTCATATCATAGATATAGAAGTTACCTTCATTATCATAGATAAGCATATCCATAGTTCCCGCCATTACACCTTCCTTAAGTTTTCCATCTTTGTCAGTGTATGTGTACTTTGAGGCTATTGGGAACTCTTCAGTCACTACTGTATATTTGTCCTTTCCAAACTTCTTGTCAAAGAAATTCCTAAGACTCTTCAAGTCATGCTTGAGAAAAGAAAGGTCCTTATCTGACAAGTTTGGATATTCATCTTTCAGTTCACCTTTGAAGAAGTCTCTTGTGACACTGTCTGCTGTTATACCTATGGCAGAGGCTGCTACCCCCCATTGACCAAGGTCTTCCTTACCATGTATGAACTGTGTCACACTGGTATCAGCCTTCTTCCCATCTACTGTATAGGAATGGTCTTCTGGGTTGAACTTGATATGCTCTCTTGAATCTGCTATCATCCTATCTACAAGTTCTTTAGCAGATTGCATATTATTATTTTCTTCTTCAAACACAGGAGCTTCTTCTACAGCTTCTGACTTAGTATTAGTAGAATTAAGAATATCAGCAGTAGTTTCTATGGTAGTTTTATTCTCAGAAGAATTGTCCCTATTAAATATAGGTTCAGCTGCCCTCACTGTATACTCTCCAGTAGGGGTTTCATATATAATGACATTCTCTTCTCCAAACCTCTCTACAAGTTTAGAGTAGATGTCCTTCATCTTCCCTTCATCAGAGGAACTATAAGCTGGGTTCAGAGCTTCCCAGACTTTATGGGCTCTGTTGTATTCACTTTTAGAAGTGAATACATTATTACTTCTAAGCTTGAAGTAAGAATCCATATGATTAATGAAGTCCTGAGATGTAGAGTCATAGGTCTCAAGACCATTTTTATCCATATAGATTTTGATAGCATTTTCTACAGTTCCTGATGTAGCATTATACTTAGAGGTCAACTTCTTGAAGTTGCCATCTTTCGTGTTTACACAAGCCATATATTTGTACTAATTTAGATTTAAGGACAAAGATAAGTATTTAATTTCAATTAACCAAGTTATTAAGTATTAATCTGTATACTCTCTAATTTGATTACTAATTATGGTATAAAAAAATAAGGGAGATATTGCTATCTCCCTTAGAAAATCTCTTAATATTTCAAAAAGAGATAGTAATAGCAGAGATTTACTCTACAACATACTTCACTCCATTGTAGATAAGCTGAGAGATTGTATTGATGTTCACCAATCTTTCACCTGTTTCTTTCTCAGTTCTCTCAATATCCATGTCCATACATTTGTATTTACCATCTCTTGAGACAAACTGCATCTTATAGCCTCTCAGTACTCTATCCTCACCTTCAATATAGTCCTTTACAGGATTATCCTGAATGAGTTCAAGAGCTTCTTTATAGGCTACAGCCATAGATTTCTTCTGCTTCTTAGCCTTATCAATCAGGGCAATAGCTTCAGCTCTCTGAGCCTCTCTTTCAGCTTCAAACTGTTTCTTAGTCTTGGCTTTATCCTGTTTCTTGAAGACTACAGTGAATACCTCAGAAGACTTGATACCCTCAAAGATAGTTCTTATGCCCGGAGTACCATCTTTCTTATCTTCCTTAGTAACCTTTACTTCTTTTTCATACTGGTCAGAAGTATTGAGCATATTATGAACATACTCATTGCTAAGACTAACAGTCTTACCACTCTCAAGATGTTCAAATACAACACTATCTTTCTTTACTTCTTTTACAATGTAATGGGACTCTTCTGAGAAGATGTCACCAACTTCAATTTCTGTAAGATTTACTTTCATGTTCTTTTATTATTTAGATATTACTTCTTTTGAATAAGCTTCATAAACAGCAGTCATCTCAGCATCTCCACTTGCTTCAAAGCTATCCATAGTAGCTTTATAAATACCTATTGTCTTTTCTCCTCCTCTTGCCAATGCAGCAGCCTCAACAAGCTGTGAAGTCTTTGAGCTTGTACTAAATGGAGCACTTACACCATTAGTAATGCTTGAAAGTGTTTTATACCACCTAGTTCCATTTATAGTCAATGTATCAAATTTAATTCCTTTCTCAGCAGCTTTCTGAGCTTCCTTTCTCCAATCAATTTGATTATTAACTACTCTATCCCTGTAGCTATATCCTACCTTATGTGGTTCTGCATCTGCAATGAGAAGAACTGCTTTGGTAGAACCCTCTCTCCAATTAGTCTCTTCAACTATCTTCTTGATAACAAGTTCATAGAACTCATCACTGTCACCTCCACTTGTATCCTGTGCATTAGTGATAAACTCTATAAGTTTATTTTCATCATCAGTAAGTTCACATACTTGATATGCCCAACCAAATTTATCTTTGCTTGACATATCACAATAGTCACCAAAAGCCACTATTCCTATCCTCAAATCAGGATTCTGTTTGAAGAGTTTAGGAATCAGTTCCTTCACATGTTCCTTGACTGCATCAATGTAACTTGCCATTGAGCCAGTAGTATCAAATGCAATCACCATGTCAAGCCTGCCATCTGATGTAGTAGTGCTTTCCTTTACCTTGGGTTTAACTAATCCTGTTCTCATTTAATAAACTTTTCTAAGTTGGACATAAATCTCTTAGTCTCTTCTTGAGTAATACTAATCTCCTTTATTTGAGCATTAATAGACTCAATCTGAGACTGCTTTGTTTCAATTTCTTTCTGCATCTCCTCATTCAATGCAGATGCCTGGTTGTGTGCAGTCTGAAACATAGCTTTTACATTGCTGAGTCTCTCTGCAAATGTAGCCTTACCATTACTAAAAATTGCCATATTCTTTTTTTTAATTGTTTATCACAAAAAAAGCAGGAATTACTCCTGCTCATAATCTGTGTTTCTGTATTTCTGCAAATCCTCTTCAAATTTCTTAGTTTTAGAATACCCACAAGGGTTCATAAACTCAGGACAGAATCCTCTATACAGACATTCAGGAACACATTTGTCAGCTAATACTGGGTCTACCTCTCTGATAGCCTCTACTACTTGTTTCCATGCCTCTCTGGTTTCTTTAGAAGCACAAGAACACAGTCTCTTTCTTGATATATTTATAATAGCTTGAGCATTAGCTGTCATATCCATATCATTAAGAGCACCTTGAGGTAATTCATTTCTTGGAACAGGTAGTACTCTCCTATCTCCTCTTTGGCTATGGACAAACTTCTCACAGCCTTCATGGTGTCTTACAAGGTGAGTAGTAACCCACTGCATGATGTCCTTCCATGTCCAATCAAATTCTACTAGCCTAATTGGACTATGCTCAGCAAGGAGCATCTTTGCTTCCCAAGACTTTGAAGGCTCTTTGGCTAATGGTGCTTTACCAATAGTCCTTCTTGCAGCATTCAAAGCTCTCTTCCAACTTGTTACTTGGTCTAATCTAACAATTTCACTCATATATAAACTTTGTTAAATCTGTTCATTTGCCTCATTGAAGTAGAACATAGACTTAATTAATTCAAAGTTATCAATCATAATTACACTTTTTCTAATGTGTATGAAAACCTTTCAGCATAGGTTTCTCCTGTATTCTCATGAATCCAAGTCTTGCCTGTAGAATATCCACAATAGCTCTTTTCATTGCCTTTATGGTAGTCTCTCCAAATATCTTTTTTACCTCTTAACTTATTTTCAATATAGTTTTTAGCTTCTTTTCTTGTTTTGAAAGTGGTAGCATTAATTACTACCTCTTCAGCCTCTAAGTCTCCTTTTCTATAAGTAGGTCTACAATGCCACTCTTTAACTGTATACATAATTTTATCTTTCCATTAATTACTTAAACTTCCGGTTTATTCTCCTTAAACTCTATGTTACCATCTTCAACAATGATATAATACTTAGGCATCATATCATTGAACCATACCTTATCCCTATTCACAGGAACTTTCATCTGAGTATGTCCTACTACCTGCCTGTATCCATCAATAGGATATTTCAGAAGGGATACAGGTCTAATCCAGATAGGACTCTGTGAAGGTGTATCTCCAAATGGATTGTACCCAGTAAGTTCATTGAAGTTGAACTTATCAAGAGGAACATTCTCCCAAGTAATATCCTGAGGATGTGCTAATTGGGCTACCTCTTTGAGCCAATATGAAGACACTCCTGCATGAGAGAAGATAATGTCATCATGAATATACACAGGTTTAAGCCAACCTTTATCCTTAGCTTCCTTAAGTACTTCTTCATAAATAAGTTGATTTTGCCATTTATAACCACTGCATCTTTCCTTGTTAAGATAGGAATGGTCATGATTTCCATAGAGAAGTTCTACCTTATCAGGGTGAGTAGCCTTCATTGCAAGTATCTTCTTGAAGTTAGCAACTTGCTCTGTTCCAGGAGTATTCTTATAATTGTCAAAGTAATCTCCAAGGAAGACTACTTTATCCCAATCCTCCTTGAGGACTACTTTCTCCCAGCCATTGTGACCATGTATGTCACCTATAACCAATATTCTCATTTCTTCTTAAAAACTTTGTTAAACAAAGAGGCAACATACATAGTGAGCATCTGATATGAAATAAACTGTTGCCATTACTCTTCTACCACTTCAAATTCATCCTCATACCAGCCATTGTCAGAAAGTGCCTTTACATCATCATAGACCTCATCCTGTGCAGCATTGTAGAGGTCAGGAGTGTCATAATGCTCATTAAGTTTGACCCTTATAGTCTTATGATATGTGATGCTTACTGTAACATCTACAAAGACGTCCTTTTCTTTCCAGGGAGCTCTTGGGTCCTGGTCAGCTCCCAATGGGTATCCCCCATCACTTCTTATGCCATAAATTCTACTCATATTTATATCTCCAAATAAATCCTCCAGCTTGCTTTGTCTGTACCCATTTATTCCTACTTTTCATAAAGAATCCCCCACAACAGCATCTTAATATATTCACATTGGGAATTTTTAATTGTCTTTCAGCTTCTCTTGCTGAAGACCATTCTTTTATGATATGTCCATTTAAATCATATTGAACAATGGGGATAGATTGAGACTCTGCAATTCTTTTTGGATGGTTTCCATAATTAGTGTTGTATTTATTATCACACCATTCTAAGTTATTTACACTATTATTTCTAGGATTTTCATCTATATGATTAATCTGAGGATAATTATTAGGGTTACTTAAAAAAGCTTTAGCAACAATCCTATGCAAGAGGTGTATTTTTATCCTACCCTCTTTAGAAAGAGTAATCCTTATGTATCCCTTCTTATCAGGGAAAGTTTTTAATATTTTTTCATTCTGGATTCTATATGTAGATAGACCTGGATTATACACTCTCCTACATACACTTTTAACCCTTCCTAAAGAGGATACTTGATACAATCCTTCATAACCAATAACATCTTTCCAAATTTCCATTTTTTTTTGCAAATATAATAACAATATTTCACTTATGCAAATGCTATAACAGAAAAAGTTACAAAGTTATATCTAAATTGTATTCACGGATGAGTCTTCTTGCAATGACACACTCAAGTTTCTGAGGTACAGATATATGCCTCCCTCCCTCACTTACATAGATATGATGGTCCCCATTATGTCTACTGTAAGTATATCCATTCTTTCTAAGCATCCTTAGAAACTCTCTTGATGTCCACTGTTTCATGATTTCATCACTTGACTATCTCTGTATTTTCTGAAATCAACTGTCTTGATTTTGGTTATAAGCCTTTCTCCATTCCTTCTCAGAAGTCCTGTAGTAGTCTTAAGAACAAGACCTTCAGCATCATAATCCTTATTCTCTGCAATAGTAGACTTGAAGCCTTTCTTGACATACTCAACTGCCTCAGGGATAGTCATATATCCTATAAGAGGGACTATTTTGATGTTGAGTTTATTTGCAATATCTTCAACAGCATCCCTTTGCAGCCACCATTTATCAACTTTAACATCAAAGAGGATAAAATCTACACCAGAGCTTATGTAGTTACCTCCTTTCTGAATCTTAGTTCCATATCCTTCACCATAGAGGGTAATAGATGTAGTACCTGTGATGTTAAATATCTCAAACCAATTAACATTGTCAAATAGTTCTTCAAGCCTTCTGTATAAATGTTCAGGTATATTAGCCTCATCAGTTCTTCCTTTGAAATTAACATTTACCTCTCTTGTTCCATCATCATGGACATAGAAGTCAAGTTCTATTCTGATGTTGGTTCCATCAATCTTCTCAGTACACTCCCATTTATTGTCTTTTAGATACTCAAACTCTGGATAAGTGAACTGGTCAAGAATGATAATGTTCTTATCATCTCTGAGAAATAGTGTCTGTATTTTCTGATATTTAGCCATTGTTTTTTCCCTCCATCTTCTCAAGAAGTTCTGCTGCCTTAGTATTATACCATGCAGCTTTTCTTAAATCTTCCTGAGCTTTGCCTTTATTATTAAACCTAAACTGATATTTGAAAGCATTAAGCACACAGAAATGATATGTCCAGTCTATACCAAACAGTTTTTCCATAACATCAATACATTCCATGCCATGGACATTATAATGGTCTGGATGATTCACCATATCTTTCTCTACCTTTTCTTCCTGATTCAATAGATATTTTCTAGTTTCCATATTAAATCTGTCTTATTTCCATTCTGTCTTTTAAGGCTTCCTTAAATCGTGCCCAATACATTGAAGAGTTCCTCCAATAGTAGTCATTGCCTTCAGCTCTCCCCATAGTACTTATTACTCTCCACCTCATCTCATTATAAAAAGCAGTAACTGCCTGTTTCCTTGAGTTAAATATAAAACTTTTTGTATTTGAAGGAGATTTCCATACCTGACCATCTATGAGAATAATCCAACCATGAAGAACTTCTTCTATTGGCTTTGTATACTGGCAGATTATATTATTGATTATAGCATTACTTGTTTCACTCATTTTTTTTTTATTAAAAAAGCCTTACTACTGCACTCCTATGGAATTACCCAATGGTCTGTCACCTGAAAGGTTCAGGGGCTCAGGTAAGGCTTAAAGGTACTACAGCCCCTTTTTCCCAAACATTTTAATGTATCCAATATGTGTTTACCTCTGCATCTGCCGGAAGTTCAAGCTTTCTACAGAAGTATCCCCCTGCTTTAGCCATACAATCCTGCAATACTTTGGTCATTTCATCAGCAAGTTCCTCTGGAACTTCTATATTCCATTCATCATGTGCTGGAATACAGAGTTTGACTTTGAATACTAAGTCATGTTTAACAAGATAATCCCACAAGAAACATGAGGCTGTCTTAAACATGACAGCTCCTGTACCTTGGCAGGGATAATTGATTGCCTGCTTTTCAGAAGCAGCTTTTCTTTTGAAGAAGTATTTGACAGGATGTACATAGGCATCTTCCAGAGTGACTACTGCTGTATAATGCTCTTCCTTCTGTCCTACCTTCTTTGTATAAGGATATTGCCCTGTAACCTGCTTTATATCAGTACATTCAGCAAACCTCTTGTAGAGTTCCTGCTTCACTACTTTTGGCAGATTCTTGGTTTCTTTACCCTTACACAGTCTATAATCAGACCAAAAGTCTGATGTAAACTTGGATTTAAGTTTCATCAAAAGGTCATAGTCATAGATATATGCCTTATGTTGGCTTATTGGGTTAAGGATGATAAAACCATTTTCCATGACAAACTTTCTCTGTCTGTCCTGATATGCCTTCATACCCTTGAAACCTTTCATATAGCTGTCATATATCTTCTGAGCCTCTTGTATAGGCAGACCTTTATTTGACCTGATAGTGTTGGCATCTCCACCATAATTTCACTTTATTAACTTACAAGCTCTTTATCTTGTAATTCTTACATTTCTTTTTTTTTATGTAAGGTTGGACTATATCATCATCCTTTTAGGATGTTGGGCACTCGTGTTAGTATTATATTCTCTTTTAGAGTTTCAACTATTAGTCTCTGAACTTTCCAACTTTGTTAAAGGTTGGCTTAGCTGCTGATTAACATCTCAGTCTTCCAGCAATTCACCCAATTTTTAACTATTTGTTACCAAATAGTGCCACAAATCTTTGATATTTATATTCTAATCTACTTGTATTTGTTGTATATAAATGAGCAAAAAGGATAGCTACAGAACTTTTCTTATAAATATTAACATCAAATGCTTTACCTTTAGGAGTTATAACACTTTCTATTTCATATTTTTCGAGAAAATTCTTTAGCCTATTTGCCCATATTTCTGAACCAGTTGTAAATTTAGCTTCATAATGAGTTCCATTAAGTCTAACACTTCCATCTCCATCAAAATACCCATGTACTATATCCCAATCTAATTCTATATTTGGGTTGAGTGTGAGTGCTTTGACTTGAGGAATGTTAAAAGTTTCCATGAACCATTTAGTGACTGGTTTTGAATTATATATCACTTGATATATACCACTTGGTCTTTTATACATCTTAGCTTTGTCTCCTATAAAGTTTTTAAATCTAAGCATAATATTCTCATCCTTAGAAAATAAACTTATGGAGTAAGCTCTGTTATTATAAACTAAATGACCGTCAGCAAAGATATATCCTATCCAATATTTTGCTTCAGGACTCATGCACTCAAATGGGTTTTCTTTGTTTTTAATGTAATTTTCAGTATTTCTCATAACATTTAATTTATTGCAAAGTTATAAAGATATACTGATGTATGCAACATATAAAGTAAATTAGTTATAAATATTGAACTTTTTGTTTATGGCAAACTCAACACCCTTTGCCTCACTTCTCCAATGCTTGAACTTGTGTTTGATTTCCTCAATAGGGCAATCTCCAATAATTTCTGGATATGCCATCTTTGCTACCAGAGAGTGAATGTCTCCACAACCATTGTTAAACAGGTTAAGCATAGCAGCATCATTGGTTATGTCTGCTATAATCCTTGACTCCTGTCCACTATAGTCACAGCTAATCCACTTCATTCCAGGACCAGATATAAAACAAGCTCTGGTCTCAGGGTCAGCAGGGAAGTTCTGAAAGTTCAGATACTCAAGTCCTGCCTTCTTATCTTTTCCTCCAGAACTCAATCTTCCTGTATCAGTTCCTAACTGATTGAAGTTGGTATGAAGCCTTCCACTAGTCTCATTAATCTGCCTGAGTACATTCTCTCCATAGGTAGAAGTGACCTTTGTGGCAGCCTTATACTGAAGATACAGATAAGCCAAAGTAGACCTCTCTTTCTGAGGCTCTATCACTTTTGACTCAATACTATCCTTCATTTCACCAGTCTCAGGGTCTTGAACTAGTAGATTGAATCCAAGGAACTTGAAAAGTCTTATTACCTGCATAGGACTATTCCAGTTTATATTGCACTGAATAGCATTGTCCCAACCAGAGAACAGGTCTCCTTGAGGGTCATCAATGACAAAATCCTCAGGAACCTTAACTCCTATAGGAACTTTATATGCTTCATAATAGCCTCTCTTTACTCCTTTTATATCAGCCTCTGGTGCTCTTTCCCCTTCCATTTTAGACCTCATCTTATTAAGGTCATCTTCTGGGACACCTTCTATCTGAAGATAGTGATAGGAGTACTCTTCCCCTTTATAAGAACTTATCACCCACTTATTGAGAGCATCTTCAAACACTTGGACATTCATTCTGTCCAAGTCCATCTTTCTCCTCCATCTTTCTCTACTAAGAAGCACTCCACAATACTCAGTATAGGCAAGCCAGATAACAGACTTATTCTCATAGATAAGAGCATTTGCCAGACCTTGTTTCTCAAGTTCTATAGCCTGCTTCTCCATAATCATAGGCAGCCACTTTACATCATTTGCAGCATAGTCAATGACTGCATCTGAAAGTCCTGCCCACATAATCTGGCCTCTGACTGTCTTGTCAAGTTCAACTCCACAATATCTCTTTCCTGCTGCCTTAAGACCCATAGAATGAATACCAGCAGGATAACCCAACCACATGAGTTTCTCTGCAAGGAATCCATCATAGACATTCTTAAGTACTATTCTCTGATGGAACAAGAACTTCAAGTCAAACTTTATATTCCATCCAATGAATAGCCTATCAGATTCAAGATAACTTTTATAGAGTCCAGGACTTACTGTGGTACAGTCTATGACTACTTGAAAATCATAACAGCCCAACTGAAGCATAAGGAGTTGTTTTGTATATGGGTCAAAGCCCATAGTCTCAGTATCAAGACCTACAACAGAGATAGTTTCAAGCAACTGTAGAGATTCCTCAACACTTATCCTTTTGTAAGTATCTGAGGGAGGTAATATCTGCTGTGATACAAGATATATCATTTTGTATATGCAACTAAATCATCATAATCAAGTACATATCTGTACTTTCTAAGGAAGGTACCACCAAGAATACCATGCAATTGTATTCCTGTATCTTCCTTTAGGACCTCAAAGGAATCATGCAAGTCCAAAGGCATGAAATCCTCAGTAAAGCTCTGTTTCTTATAGTTCAGGGGAACTCTAATCCAACTGTTGTTACCTTCAATTGAACCATTTGCAGTAGTAACAGCAAGATTATCACCTTTAATTTCCTCTGTATCAGATAGAAAATCCTTAATATTAGAGTCTATATGAGATATATTACTTCCAGTATCAAGAAGGAAGTTAAATTCTTTCTCTCCATTCTTCAGGGTAACTATGGGAATACCTACATCAGTCATAGTCTCCTTAAGAGGAAACCCTACCTTTTTAGATAGCCATAGGTTAAGTGCATCTCTACTGAATGCTGCTATTACTGCAACTAAGAAACAAATTATTAAAGTCAATACCATTTTTTTTTTTCATTTTCTGTCCAACAATAGCACAGGTTATTTCCTTCCTGTGCTTCCAATCCCACCTCTGTTAATGGTATTCAATTTTTCTACGTTTATTATTTTTATTTTGTTGTTTAAAAACCATTTAATCTTCTGCCAAAAAGTTGCTCTCTGAGATAATTGAATTCTAAATTGACAAATTCTATCTCCTTTATGAATAGGCTTCTCTACTAAACAATATGCAGGAAATCTCCACTCATCATCATCTCCATTATAGCTACCATCTATCATTCCTACAGAATTGGCAAGAAGAACCCCATAACTTTTAAAAGTAGAACTTCTTGGAATTACAAGAGCCTCAAAACCTTTAGGAAGTTCCATTGCTACTCCCAATTTAAGTAGTTTGTATTCTCCTGGTTTTAAGTTATATTCTTCTGCTGCTCTGAGGTCTATCCAATCTCCTTTACTAATAATTTCTGGCAGAATTTGGTCTTTAAATGTTTTTATCTTTATTTTGAGCATACCTCTATATATAATAAAAGCCCTCATTTCTGAGGGCTTACTTCTACTCTTCTCTTTTGTGAAATCCAATATGCCATTTACCACATACAGGACACCTGTAAGCCTCATAATTCTCTAACTTTCTCTCTTCAATAAAGAGTTTAGCTGCTTGCATAGAGACATAAGGAACTTTAGGCTTCCATCTGTGTTTCTTTCTTGTATAATGACATCTTGGGAATGTCTTCTCCCCAATTACTTTTCTGAGGAATCTTTTTTCCAAAATTTGTACGTAATATCAATTAACAATGTTGAGGCTATTGGAGTATGAAGAACTTGATAAAATACCTGATTAGTATGTGGATTATCCAAAGGACCCATACTTTCTTTATAAGAACCAAGTTTAAGATAGTTTAAATATTTGGTTATCTCCTTGTCTTTAAGATAATCTAAACCAGAATACCAAGCAGTTTTTATCTTTGGATAGTTTTCTTTAGTCCATTTAATTAGTTGTTTAAGAGATTTAATATCTCTATCTCCTCCCATAAAACAGATGCAGGTTATCCCTTCATTCTTCTCCAAAAGGTCACGTATAGACACCTCAGTTAAAGGGTCTCCTACATCTTCTCTTAACCAGGGGGAGTGACAACCTTTACAAGTTCCTGGACAATTAGATATGCTTATAGCAAGAGTTATCTCATCAGGAACTTCTGAAAATACTACTTTAGCATCTACATACTTCATATCTCAACCTTTTCACTATAAGTCCTTTTAGCTGCTTCAATCTGCCTGTCTTTACCAAAAGACTTGATAGGTCTAAGATACCCAATTACCCTTGTATATTGAGTAATGTTATGACTATGACACTTAGGACACTCAGTAATAGGATGCTTAGTAATATACCCACAATCATCACATTTACTATTAGGAATATTAAATGTGAAGTAGTTAGTACCATTGGCTATTGCAAAGTCTATCAACTTGAGATACTGCTCTTTACTCAGATGGTCTTCAAGATTGATATGAGCTGCTGAACCACCATCAGTGAATTGATAAGTCTGCCTTCCATGAAGAATAAACTTGTCAAGTACTGAAGTATCATCATGGGCATCATAGAAATATGAATTATACAGGTTCTCATCATCAGGCACTACATATCCATCTTGTAAATCCCATTGATAATTCTTCCCTCCCAATCCTTCAGCAGGTACTACCTCAGAATTAAACAAGAAAGGTCTCTTCTTATCATGAATAGAATGCTTCTTATTTTCCTCTTTGATAGTTCCAAGTATGAGTTGCAAGAACTCAATGTACTCAGGATTATTACCTACTTCAAGACCCAAGAACCTTGCAGCCTCATTCAAGCCATTAATACCAATAGTGCTGTACAACTTGCTAATGTGAATATACCCACCATTTGAAGCTGCAAACATTCCCTTATCTTCAAGGTCATACAACATTGTTTTGTAAGCAATATGATATTTATAGACTCTACTGAGAATATCTGTTAAGTAATTTCTAAGAAATGAAGTGTTTTCTTTCCAGCCACCATTCCTTTTCAACCCATAAGCTTTATCACAATCCTGCACAATCCTATTGATATTCAAGGTAATCACATTGCAAGAACCAGTCATAACACCTGTAAGACCTGATGTAGGATTGAAAGTATTCTCTGCAAGTTCATTTCTCAACCTACAGCATGAAGCCAAGCTATCAGCACTATCTGATATATAGGTAAAGAAACTATGGCCTTCTGCATACATTTCAGCAGTAAAGTCTTTGTAATCCTTATCTATAATATCATTAGTCTTTGGGTCATACACCATAGCCATTGTTTCTACAGGGAATGTAAGAATCTGTTTGGTTCTCAGTTTATTGAAGAACTTCATAGACAGCTTCTGAAGACAATCTATAGCTTCCCATTGAGGTTTAGTACCATCAGGATAGCTAAACTCTCCAAACAGTGAATTGAAATATGTGTGGTCATAATAAGATACATTAGTAAATGGACTCTGATATGACCTATTACCAGCAGGCTGATTTACACCATAAATAAACTGCTTGAATGCCTTATATACAGCATCTCTAATAGTTCTTTGCTTATTACAAGCAGGAGAAGTAGTTATCTCATCTAATCTATTATACCAATCTTCTCCAAACTCTTTCACAATATAATAATTCAGTGCAATAAAATATTCACCTACTGCAACTGCTCCCTTACATTGAGAAGAAAGAAGGAATATAAGATTGGTAATTTGTCCACTGAATGACTGTAAATCATTAGGTGCTGAAGGTGTGATACCATCAATATTACCTACTCCCTCCATCATAAGAGGATATAGGCTTACTGCCATACAGTATTGCTTCAATACAGGAGTAGTAGCCTCATCATGGGCATAAATGATATGATGATTCAAATCCTCCTCATACTTCTTAGCCACCTCAGGAAACATCTCATTTAGTTTATCCTTCATCCTCTGTCTTTGAATGACTCTATTAGTGGTTTTATACACCTCTCCTTCAAGATTAGCCACATTCTTCATAGTTACATTTGCATTAGCATCTGTCTCTGATGAAGTAGCTGCATTATCATTAGACTGACTATACTTATTCATATAATCAATCCTCTCCCTAATGAATCTTGCCTGCTTATGCTTCTCTCTATATAGAATGAAAGATTTTGCTGCCTGAAAATATTTATTGTCCATAAGGTATTTTTCAACCCTATTCTGTATCTCCTCTACTCCTACAGGATTAGGGAGATTGACTTCAATTGTCTTAATAAAAGACTCTATAAGTCCTGGTGGCAGAGTCTGTCCTACTGATTCAAATGCAGCAGCAACTGCATTGACAATCTTTTCTTCATCAAATTCTGCAAGAGTGCCATTCCTCTTAACTACTTTATACTCATTCATTCTCCAACCACTTGCTTATATTGTTGATTAAATTCATGTTAATATCTATTGGAACTTCATAGTCCTTGGTAAGGTAAGTATTAAGTTCTTTTGCTATACCTCTCCAGTTCCTGAGTTTATGCTCCCCAAGTTTAAGGTCAGTAATAGTCTGAGTCTGCGGAAATTCCCACACAAGAGGTTTTCTTGTCCTGTTACTTATGACAATAAACCTGTAATCTGCCAGTTTGAAGTCCTTGAAGTACTCATCTTCATCCATAGCCTGCCTGATAAGATACCAGTACAGTTGAGCTTGAATCCAATATCCCCATTCCATGAAAGACTTGTAGAATCTCCATTCAGGTTTGAAAGAAGTCTTAAGGTCACAAGGGTATACTATCTTCTTCTCATGGTCTACTATAATAAGGTCAGCCATACATCTAAGGTTTATACCCTCATAACTCCCTTTGAACTTCAACTGATATAGTCTTTCAATATTCTTGTTAAAAGGATTGTCTGCTTCAAAATACCACTTGGTGCTTTCAGACTTTCTCAATGTCTCCACACAGTCCAAAGCATCCTGATACAATTTCTGTGATATTACTGTCTTTCCATCAGCAAGTGTAAGTAAGTCATAATATTCCCTACCAGCTTCTCTTATTACTTTAATTCTGGTTTCTGTTCTCCAATTAGGCTGATAATTATTGGCCAATAGATACTCTAAAATAACAGCATCCATTATCTTATCCCAAGACTCCCCAGGTTTAGCAGCATGGAATATGCCTTCAACAATTTCCTTTTGTTTATCTGGAAGCTCAGGAAAATCTGCTACAAAGAATCTTTCTTCAAATTCCTCCTTGGTTCCTGTAAGTAGAGTATCAACTACACTACCAAAAAGAAGTGAAGGACTTTCTGTCTTATCAAACAGATGAGCAAGATTGTCAAAACCCTCTCTATTGAATCTTGAGAGGGTTGAATAAGACAATGCTGGGTCAGCTCTATATTGGTCTTCTGTTACATCCCATGATATATCTCTCAATGATTTCATTATTCTCCTTCCCAAAAATCTGTTTCAACTTCATCATCTTCAAGACCTAACAAAAGCAGATAGGCGTCTATCTCAGTTTTAAGAAGTCTCAGATTGTCTATCTGCTCCTCAAGGGATTCATCCTTCTTCTTAAGAAGTATCCTTATATCAGACTTGACTAAATCTCTGAGGGCTTCAAAATCCCTTTCCTTAATGAACTTATTTGCATAAGGAATGTCTTTCTCTGGTACACAGGAAAGCAACTGTTTGATTCTTTGGACTGGTGTACTCATCTTGAAAACTTCTTTATTTCTGCTATTATAAATTCCATATCTCTTTTGGTATGAACCTCTGCAAACACATAGTGATTCTCTGAACTATCTATATGATTGATAAGCATTTTCCTTTTGAGAGGGTATCTGTCAGTAATAAAACCTTTTACTTCTACTATAAAGAACCAGTTTTTATCTGGAACCTTCACAACAAAGTCAGGTGTATAGGTAATAGCTCTAATCTTGTCTTCCCTATACTTTGTACCTTCATACCATCCCATAGGATAGAAGCCCTCTTGAAGGACTATAGGGTCTGGTTCATATTCAAACCAGAGCCCTGACTCCTTCAATAGTTCATACATCTTAGCTTCAGCCTTACTTCTGAACTTTATATTGTCCCTAAGTACAGCTGTAGCATTGACTACTTTCTTATTCATTAGGCCACAGTTCCTTAATGAAAGGTCTCAGAATCTTAGTGGCAATCTTGATGTCATCAATACTTCTGAATGCAGCAAAGTTTCTAAAGTTCTTGATTCTACCTTTAGGAACTTCACATACTCTTCCATTAGTCATGTCAATAGTGAAATACTTGTCAACATCAGCATTGTTGATGTGGTCAGGGTATTTCCTGTCTATCAGAACTGCAAGAGCTCTAAGCACAACTGAGAACCCTGCATAGCCAGGCATTGCAGTAAGAAACTCTTTTGCTGTATCCTTTGCATGAGGAGTACCCATAAGCCATGTACTTATAAGAGCAATTATCTCATCAGGGGTAGGAACCACAGGTATTGTCTCCTCTCTGTCAGGAAATTTCTCTTCCTTGAGCATTCCTTTCATTACAAGTATTCTTGCCTGTGAGGAAGTAAGCTTGTCACTCCTGAATATATAGGTTGTCTTCACTCCCTTCTTCTTGAGAGTATCAGTAATACTAAGAGGCTCTCCAAGAGAAACCTTCTTTCCTTCTTTAGTTATAAATTTATCTCCCATAATATAAATAAAATGTTAAATCCAACGTATCTTCTTCTTACCTTTCTTTGCAAGAATTTCATTTATTGCATTGAAAATAAGAGGAAATTTTTCTCCAGTTCTTGCACTATATGCAGGGTGAGGTATCTCAAGAACAGTACTCTCCTTGTTGATATAAGGTCTGAATGTGCTTGCTTGTGAACCAAACAGAACAAATATTATATCTGGATTGTACAGAGACAGGTTCCTCAGAAGTTTTGATATGAAAGGTCTCCATATCATAACATGAGAACCTATCTTGTTCATCTCTACAGTAAGTGCAGAGTTAATCATAAGTATCCCCTGTTCTGCCCAGGATATTAATGAAGGGTCAAAGTTAGAATCTTTTTCTGAAATATGCAAGTCTTCAAACAAAGAATTTTTGATAACCTTCAATGAAGGGGATAGTTGTTCAGGCAAAGTTTCTGACTTATTTGCAAACAGTATACCAGTTGCAACACCTTTCTGAGGATATGGGTCTTGTCCAAGAAATACTACCCTACAGTTATCAGGACTACAGTATGAGAATGCCTTGAAAATGTCATTCTTATCAGGACAAAAAGGTCTTCCAGATTTCATGACCTTAGACCAAGGAACAGCCATACTATCTGCTGATATTATATTATCCCAAGTCATAGGCATCCTATTATATCCTGAACAATATCCTCTCTTGACAAGAACTTTTGCATATCTTCCTTGAAGGTCTGAGGACTGCCTACTTTTGCAGGTCTTTTAATCCACTCTGAAAGGTCCTCAATGATAACTTTAGGAGTTGTAGGCTTACCTAATACTCTGCTCCCTATAAATTTAAAACTCTTTGATACAAGTGAAGGTATAGCCTTGGAGATTATACTCTTCTTGAGCATATCATCCTTAAGAAACACCTGAGGGGACACTCTCACATTAAGGGCAGAAATGGTTGCCTTCATTTTTGTTGGTCTGTAAGGAATAGTTACAGGGGTCATGCCTGTAACAGTAACAGTATACAGGACAAGAGGTTTCATATGTTTGTCAAATATCATCCCATTTCCTCCATAATAAACCTCTTCTTTATCTGTCATAACCTTAGAGAGTCTTGCACCATATGCTGGAGTTTCTCTGAAGAAATATTTTATGATAGCATAAGAAGTGTTCCTCATGATAATATTATCATAATATAGAGGCATAGCAATCTGCTCCCACTTTATCTTTGGCTGTGCCAAGATAGTCTCAAGATAAGGAAGCATAGCCATAGGTACTTCAAATGAACCAGTATGATTCACATCTGTACATATGTATCCATTCAGTATATCATGCTTTTCAAGACAGGAATAATTTGTAACAAATGCACCTGTATCTGCATATATAGTATTGAAAGGATAAGTGATGGTGTCATTGTAAGATGTTGAAGTCATAATCAAGCCTCCGTAGTAAACATCATCAAAGAAGCATCATATGATGTAAGGAATGGAAGACTCCTATCTATCATAGGCTTTTCATCACCCTCAAGGTCATTGGCACAGAAATTTACAAAGAGGTTAGTCATGATAGAACCAATCATATTAGCCATGAAAGTTGTCTGCTTATAACTACAGAGTGTGGCATCAGCCTCATCATCTGAGAACAGCCAGTCTCTCTCATACCTCTCCATATCATAACTGGCATCACCCTGTATACACAGAACCTGGAACTCCTCTGCTGCAAGCCTTCCATCTATGAATAGGCAGTGCTTTCTTAGTCCTTCAGGTATGCTCATTACATGGTGTTTCCATACATTGTAGAATATCCTTCTGGCAGTCATATTGTCAAATCCACAAATCATGATGTCAGTAGGAGGGGAATCTTCTGTGAATCTTTCATTGACAGAGGTTATGGAATAATAATTACTGTAATCATGCATCATGTTAGTCACGGCTTGAGCCTTAGTCTTGTTGAGGTCAAGAACACTGTAGAACTGCCCCGACATATTTGCCATTTCTACAGTATCATCATCATATATTCTTATGTGACTAGGCTTCATTCTTGAAAGAAGGAAAGCCACATAAGAACCTATACCCCCTAAACCTGCAAGAGTGATTATCTTCTCCTGCACTTTATTGTACCACACTGCACTACTGAACCTTGAAGTACTCGTGTCAATGGTAATAGTCCCAGAGTTGGTAGAAATCCTATCATTAGGCAGCTCAGGAACAGTAATTTCACTGCTTATACTTGGGTACTCTGGGTATACAGCCTGTTCTTCTATCTCTTCAGAAGTATTCTCTTCAGGAACAGCGGTCTCAATATGCCCCTCATTGAGCTGGTTTATAAAATCACTAACTGCTTCAGCCAGTCTAACTGACGTACTTTGTGTATCCTGTGTCATGCTATTTCCTCCTCAAGTCTAAACTTGATAGCATCAAGTATCTTGTTATCAGGCAATTGCTCACACATACTAAGCAATCTAGCTGCCACTGCCTTGGCTATCATATCAGAATCCTCATTTTCAACTTCCTTCCAGTTAGTATACCATGTAAGGAACTCTATATAGTGGTCAAGCCAGTTCTCAAGGTCCTGAGGGTCAGGGAACCTTCTGAGGAAAGCCCTCTCCATTACAGATGAACACCACTTCTCCATATCAAACTTGTCACTAAAACCAGCTGTGATAGAACCAGTTACTAACTGTACAAGCAGTCTTTGAGCCAACTCTTGAGGAACTTCAATATTGACCCAACTCCCATCTGTTTCTGAAGGAGATGTTTCTTCAGCAGGGAACAATGTTGGCTGTATTGATATTCTCTGTGAGGGAAACTTTCCAGTAAATGATACTCCCTCTTCTCTCTCAGAGGATACGTCTTCCTCCTTGGTAGAAGGGAAGTTAGTTCTTCTTACAGTAGTTTTCTCTGCTTCTATTTCTTTGATTCTCTGAGTAACTTCATCCCTGATAGATGTATCTTCCTGTACATCTATCTCAAGAGGAAATGCTTCAAGGTATTCATTGATAGTAGATTCCACTTCCTCAGACTTACTTTCTCCACCAAAGGTAGGATAGGTTATCTTAGAGGTCTGAAGACTCACTCTTCTGGTAATCTTGGCAGTATATACACCTACATTATTCACTATAAGAGAGAGGAAATGAGGCATATCCATACCTTCCTCTATAAGAGTGTTTCTGTCTGTTCCACTGAAGAATGTTGCCATTTGGTTATGTGAGTGGATAAGTCCCGTATAGCAGTCAAGCAAGTCATTCATTGCCTGATAGGTAACAATATCAGCACTATGGTCAAACTCTGTATAGGTAGCAGAACCTATATCAGATACATAAATGTCCTTACAAGTAATAACCAAAGAATTATCCTCAAAAGAACCTTCTACTGTGTAGAACAGTGTTCCAGACCATTCTTTGGTAGGGAAATGATAACACCATTCCCTTATCTTTCTCTGAACTAAATCAGGTATTATGAGTTTATACGTAGAACGTCTGTCTATCAAGCTCAGACTCTTCTTCTTTTCTTCCATATCTTAAATTTACAACTTTACAAATAGCTGATACTATATCTCTTATAACACTTTCTTGCAGTAAGGTAGCTGGATGCTGTTCAGAGGAAGGAGTATCATCTATGTGTAATTTAATCTCTCTTCCTTTGAAGTTACATACAAGTTTACCCTCATAGTTCCTATAATTACTGATACTTTCATTAGCCCTGATAGTATAGATTTTACCATCAACTATCATATACTCTCCAAGGATGTTCATATCCTTCAAATACCGAAAATCATACAACCTCCTGTATGGATTGTCTTCAAGATTGAACCATTCTATGAACTTATTACTAATCAAGATGGCAGCATCATAATAAGACATTCCAAGACAGTATGTTCCATTTGAGTATTCCATAGGAAGAGAGACATTCTTAAGTAAGTATCTTGTGAAATCTGGTATGATTCCAAGGTCTACACCCCTAAATTCATATGTAGGTCTTGCTACCTTTCCATAAAATCCTCTGGCTACATAAAGGAACTTCTGTGTCACACCAGAAGTTGTGTTGGCACCTATAGCTTCAAGTTTCCTATAAGGCACTCCTTCAACTGACTCTACTTGAGTAAAGTCTTCAAGTTCACTACAGAATAACTGCCACATATCTTCATCAAACTCCCTGTTAAGACCTCCAATAGTAACATTGATAGGTCCACTTCCAGTACAAGGTGTAAGAAAGTTTAAGAAGTTAGAGGTATTTATTCCAGGAATATGGGAATGCATATAGTTAGCCCTCATATGACTTAATGGGTAAGTAGCTCTATTGAGATAGAACTTTCCTATAAGTTGCCCCTCTGTATCAATCTTTACTTTAGCATAAAGGTCTTGTATATCTACAGACTTGTTATACTCATTAGTGACTCTCACTTGAGGAAACCATACAAGTATAAATATACCACTTGGGAATGATATAGCATCTGTATTATTCTTCCCTAATGATTTATTTTCACAGAACTTCTCCTTAGTACAGAACCCTCGCATATCCACTTTATCTTCTCCAAAGTAATCACTGAATATTTCAAGGATTCTTTTTGGTTTCTCCATCAGGCTGTCATACAGATTTTCCCATTCTTTTTTCTGTTCATCTGTCATATTCATCCCTATAAAAAAGGGGGATAAGGGAGAGGAAATTCATCCTAACCCTTATCCCTCATTATTAGAAGTTAAACTGTTCAGCAAGTTCATCATAGGACTGCTCCCTTTCTACAGGAAGAGCAGGCTCACCATTGACAACACCCCAGATGTTATCAGCATCATGCTGCATGAAAACTCCCTTAGATACCATCTCATCAAGAAGGTTTCTAAGATTAGACATCATTTCTTTTCCTGATGCTGGCATAGTATAGGCATCTGCCTTAACTACTTTCTCCTTTGCTATAGGAGCAGGAGTATGTTTAGGAGTCTTCTTGGCTACATTTTCACCAGCTTTCTCCTTCTTCTCTATATAGGAGATAAGGATAGCAGTTGAACACTGGGTGAAGTTCTTTCCCTCATGTTCCTGAATTTTTCCTTGAAGACCAAGCTCCTTAACTCTTGCATAAGCTTCTTTCCTGTCCATAGCACCAGACTTAATTTTCTTCTGAGGTGCAGTGACCATGAACACAAGGTCATTAGTTACCTGACCCTTCCAAGGAATGTTAGAAGGGAGGATAGACTCATCAGATGTAAGGATAGTCTTTGAAGCAGCCTCCTTAAATACACAATCTGAATCATACTTTACCTGTTTTTCTCTCAGTTCATTCTTAAGCTCACCAAGAGTGGTAGCATTTGACTCAAACACAACTTTGCTCTGTGTGCTCTCTACAAGCACAGTAACTTTTCTACTCATTTTTGTTTTTTTTTAGTTTACTAATTCATATATAACCCCTCTCAGAACCTCTCTTCCATGATTTTTTACTAAATCCGAAGGGTCCTTGCTCTCCCACTTCTCAGGTATTTCAATCTGAGTAACATTAAATTTCTCAGCAATCATCTCACCATACATCCTTCCATGGTTCTCTTCACTTTGAAAGTCATTATCATAAAGTACATAAACCTTATTATATCTGTCTTTCAACTGTTGAACTACATGCTCCTTTGGTATATAACCTTCCCCCTGCAAGCTAAGGGCAGGAATACCTGTATTGGACCATATAGCAAGGGCATCTTTTCTTGATGAAGTGATAATCAGTTTATCACCTTTCTCTGGAATCTTAGTCCATAAATCCCATACAGAAGAGTCATGTTTAGACATCCACTTATACTCTTTTGAGTAGGGCTGGTAAATCTTGAATGAGACTATACCATCTTTCCTTTCTACATATACATAAGCATACTTCTCTGCTGGAATAGGATAAGAGTGTCCATTTTTAGTAAAGATAATATGAGATATGGGATATATTTCTCCAAATTTAAGCCAAGGCAGTGATATTCCATAGGAATCCCAATAGGCAATATCATAGTCCCTCCATTCCCTAACTCTAACTTCAACTTTGCCTGCTGACTTCCTGTACACCTTTACTCCATGCTTTCTCATAGGGGCGGGAGCAGGCATATCTTCAAGGATTCTTTTATACACCTTATCTTTGGAGACATTCCACATTTTGGCAAGAAGGTCATACAGACTTCCTCCTTCTCCACTTCCAAAATCTTTGAACCACAGACTATTGGTCTTGCTGTTTATGAACAATCCCAATGAAGGGTTATTGTCCTGTCTGAGTGGAGAATTAATTACTTCAGGAACACAAGTAATACCTAAATACTTGTGTGCAATATCAAAGTCTGAATATAGGTCATTGACCTTCTCAATAGAAGTACTGTCTGAACCTCTTGCTACCATATGGATATATTATTTATAGTTTGTTCTTTATTTGCTTCCCCAAGGATTGGCTGGAGCATCTGTGAAATCAGGCATGTCACCAGGAACTGCTGCATTGCTCAGGTCAGTTGCACCTACCTGATAAACCTTAAGGTCACATACCTCAAACTCAGTTGTAGGATATGCACCTGCATTCTTCCTCTCCTGTACATCCTTGTCAAGTCTTGAATAGTCAGTCACACCATTCTTGAGGAACATCTCAGTATACACAGCCTGGAACTGCTTGTTGTCATCAGTTGTCCTTACTCCAAAGAGGAGTTTAACCTTATTCTGAGGCTGATAAGTAAGGATTTCATTCAACTCTGAATAGTTACCCTTGAAATAGTTGGAAATCTCATCCAATCTTACTTCTGCCTCCTCTGGCTTGTCAATGAGAACCCACTGCTTATTGACATACTTCATTACATTAGGAATGTTGAGATATGCCCTTATGAAGTTAGTGAGCTGCTCCTCTCCCCAGAAGCATGGTCTATAGTCCTTATCAAGGTTTGCAGGACCATTGGAATATACAGGAATCTCCTTCTTCTCAAACTGCTCTTTGGTTACCCATGCAGTTCTACCATACTTGTCAATCACCTGAATCTTATCTCCAGCATTGTTGGTTCTATACTGGTTTCTGAGGAAGAATGACACTCTAGTAAGAGCATCAATAGGATTTCCCTGAGAGTCTTTGCACTTGGTACCATCTATCTTTAGGATAAAGTCAAGCCTTACCTGTGCTACTTTCTTCTTGTCTTCTCCAACCTCAGCCTCACCTACATATACTGGGTCATTCTCAAGGGTATTACCATAGAGCTCCTCTAGTTTCTTCTTGTCTGGATTCACTGCAAGTACAAATACTGGTGCTACACCAATGTACCTCTTGACTTCTCCTCCCTCAGAGGATATTTTACCCTTTGCTACTGCAAAAAACAGTTTATTCGTTCTACTCATTTGTTTTGTTTGTTTTAGTTGATTTACTATTAAAGTTCTGGGTTCTCATCTACAGATGCTGATGTATGTCCAGCCTGCATATCAGCAGCTTCTCCCTCCTCTGTATCATCAACAGTTCCTACAGGAACTTCTGGCATATTCTCAGTCTGTGAAGCTATCTCATCAGCCTCTCCTGAAAGAATCTGCTCAGAAGAATAACCATGTTTGGTTATGATAGGAGCCTCCCAGAGGTCAATCTCACTCTGAAGAGCATCTATCTGCATATTAATCTCTTTTCTCTTTGCAAGAAGCTTGCAAATTTTAGCCCTCTTAGGCTTAATAATCTGTGCTGTCTTTTTAACAGCAGCCAATTCATACCTACTTAATTCCATTTTGTATCTATTTTTTAGTTGTTACTTCCAAAGTAATACTCCTTCATAGTATCCACAACATACCCAAGGTCATTAGGTATATACAGTGGAAACATTCCCACAGGAGATTTTGCTGGATACTGTCCATCATCATTGGTTACAAACTCTCTGATGGACTTCTTTTCTTTCTCATCATATGAGGCTTTTCCATAAAGGACTACTTCAAACTTACCCTCAGGAGTGATATACTGGTCAACCATGTTTCCAGTACTCTTATATCTGTAAGACAGACTGTCCCCATTCTTATCCTTGTACTCCTCATAATGAGCAAGACAAATCATGTTCTTATCTTCAGGAACCTTGTTGATTGCATCAAAGATAAGTCCCATACCATAGCCAATCTGCTTTGGTGTCAAGTTGTTATCCACAGGGCTTTTTATCCCTATGTTCTACATCTTCTTGCATAGTTGATGTAGTTCAGCATATATTTTCATCCTATTTAATATAGGAGTTGGATACTCTTGGATACATTATATTCTCTATAAATTATAGAGGTTCAGTATCTATGCGTTACACTGTGCAGTTCTTTTATCTACTGCATTTAGCACGGTATTAAGTGCTTTATCCCTTTTTCTTTTTAAGAACACTGTAGCATTTTTATATAAATAGTCAAATATTGGTCTTCTGACTTTTATACTATAACTAAAATGTAGACTCCAATAAGGAGTAGTTTTTCTAACCTCTCTGTATATAACCCATTTTAGTTCAGGAATAGCCTTGATAAATCTATCCTTAATCTGTTCTGCAAATTTAGGAGAGTTACAAATCATACTGAAATGTCTATCTCCTATAGACCCATCTCCATCTATAAATCCTCTGATAAAATCTCTTTCAAATTCTTCAGGAATATTAGGAAATTCAAAATCAGCATCATAGGTCTTTCTTGGCTGTATATTGTATAAAGTCCTTAAGTCATTTATAAGTTCCTTATCACATATCTGAAGAATAGTAGTTTGTTTTCTGTTACCTTCAGGTTGATAAAATCTAAGATTATTATTAGGAGCTATCTCTTTTTGTATTAACCTTATAATTTCATCATCCTCTGATACACAACCAAATCTAAGTCTTACTAATTTGCTAGGTCTGTCTTTTCTTATTGACTCCTCTATAGAGCCGTCTGCTACTAAATAACCTAAAATATAGGCTTTAACTTCAGAATCTATATTTCTGAAGTAATCACTTTTGTGTTCTTTCTTTCCAGGAATAAAACTTCTCATAATTATCATATATTTGGTTGGCAAATATACAAATAAATAATGAGAAATGCAATACCCTTCACCGTTTTTACCCAATTATTTTCACATAGATTACTCTATGCAGGGACACACATTCTATCCCATCCTCCCTTGAGAGCATTCTTCATATAGAAGTCCTGAGATATGTAGTTCATATCATCAAGAACTATGTTCTCATAAGGGGAATTAGCAAGCAATTCAATTACTGCTGCAATGGTCTTTGCATCATTAGAGATAAGTCTGTTCCCAGATGCTATCTCAGCAGGGAAAGTCTTGTCTGTTGGCTGACTCTTAACCTTGGCAATCTTATACTGAGAAGCAGCACCTCTAAAAGGAAGAGGTTTATTCACACAGCTAATCAGATAAGTCTTGGCTGGGTCAAGCCCTTTAAGTCCCAATTCAGGAATAGCACCAATTGAGGTACTCTTCCCAAATCCACTTTTTGCAAGCACTAATGCTTTCATCTACACTTATTTCTTAAAAATTTTTCTCAAATACATAAAGAAAGACTTAGCCTTTCTTTTCATCTTCTGTTTGTTAAGATTATCTATGTAGCCATAGACACTCTCAAGTCCAGCACTGTCTGTTGGTAAAGGAAGTTCATTGAATGTACTTACTGCACCATTGAAGAACAATGGACATATGTTTCCTGCTGAACCATAATCCCTATCTTCAATAACTTCCATAAACCTTATATAGTTCCTAAACTTCTTGATGTCATACCCTTCAAAATCAGGTATTCCATACTTGAATGGTGAGTATAGACCAATCACAAGATTTGCATCTCTGGTGGTAGTCTTACAGTCAGCCAATCCATCTGATGATGGTTTAAGCCTGTTCAGTTTTTGATTCTCAATACCTTCTTGGGCTTGAGCCTGATGCTGAATAAGCACAAATATGAACTGCATCTGATTTCTTAAAGTAATACCATGCTTTGAAAGTTTGTCAATGGATTCCCTCTTGTCCAGACCTTTTTCCAAAGATATATTAGAAGCATTATCCACTATGACAATCTTGTACTCTTCTGGGTCATCAGGAGTATAAGGTTCAGTAGGGTCAAGTATCCTTACTTCCTCTTCCTCACCAGTCAGTTTGTTCTTGTTCTTGACTGTCTTATAATTGTAATGACCATGCTCTTCTGCATAAGCTCTGCACTTTTTGTTTATTCCAGTAGGATTTCTGTCAGTATCTATATATTCCACCATTTCCTCAAACTTCCTTATATAGGCTTGATACCTTTCACTTTTAAGAAGTTCAAAGATATGAGGGTCAACTGGCTTGTCCTTATCAGTGCTCTTGAGTTCTGTAGGAGATATGACTATACCATCAAGTCTGAACAGAAGATGACATAAGAACTCATTATACTTCTCTTTAGGACTCATCTCAAGAGTAAAGTAGAGAATCTTTGCCTTGAACTCTGGATGTTCCATAGCAAAGAATATGATAGAATAGACTAACAGGTAATCACATAGTTTTGACTTACCAACCTTCTGATTGGCAGTAACCACTATGTACTTCCCCTGTTCAAATCCAGGAAGTAACTGTTTAAATCTTGGAAATGGCAGTGGAATACAGTTCCACAGTCCATTCATCACTCTGTCTCTCCTCTTTTGAAGGTCTTGCAACACTTCTGAAAACTTCATATCAATTCAAGTTAGATGTCCAATCATTTCTGATAGGGTCAAGGTCTTCTGCATTCTCAATGAATGTTGCCAAGTCAGAGACTTGCTGCACTATCAGTTTACCTTCCTCATCAGATTTTCTTTCATCCTTTAGAATGAAGTACTTGAGTACTCTCATATAGGAATAATTTCCATTAAAGGAACTCACATAGTCTTGTGTTGCCTTCAGGATTTGTTCATCAGTGTATTTGTTTCCATAGAGTTTGAAGAACTTCTGCAACCTCTCTCTTATCTCCTTCCTATTACCCCTCCAATATGAAGTGGTTCCTTCCTTCTTTCCTTTCGGAAATACCTCCATAAGTTGAGAAGCAAGAGTGTCCAACTTGTCTTCTTCAGGGACATCTGGGTCTTTAGAAAGAAGGGCTGCCTGAACTTTATTGAGAAAGGTCTCATTTATTTCAAAGCCTTGCCCAAAGATTCCTTCAGTCCTTCTTATATATCCCTTCTTGATAAGTCTTTCAAACAGTTCAGAGATGTTGTCACAAGCAGTCAGAAGAAGTACAGCAAGAGCCTCTTCTTCCTTGATTCCTCTATCCCTTAGTGCTTTTGTACTAATTACATATTTCATTCCTCCACTATATATTCTTTATCTATGCCTTCAAGTGCTTTCTGGAGATACTCTTCATCTCTTGTCCCTCTATAATAAAGGATATACTGAACTGGGTCATTAGCTCTAAGGCTACGCCCAAACTTCTGTATAAATCCTCTCTCTTCTCCATCAAGCTGCACAATGATACCTGCCTGTATATTGGTCAAGTTCTGACCTTCCTGAAGCATTCCTACTGCAAAGATTGAGTTGGTCTTTCCTGAGTTGAATGTAGAGATAATCTCCCTTACACCCTTCTTCTTTGAGTGAATACAGTTTTCTCCTCCAAGGAACTCAGCCTGTGTAATAGAAGAACAGAAACAGATGAACCTCTTACCTTCCTCATTGAGTTTGATACAAAGTTCTTCTGCTTCTCTTGTCTTGAGTTCACCGAGGAATCTCTTTCTCCTGGTTCCCCATTGAAGCCACATATTCTTAAGCCTTATGTTGCCCTGATTCCTGAAGTATTGCCTTTTCCAGTAATCAAACTGCTCATTTATATACTCATACTTTTCTTTCTGAGTACATGAAAACCTAAGAACATATCCCAAGTACGCCTTTCTGTTCTTCATATACTTCCACCTGTTGCTCCAAAGGTCATCTATAATCCCCTTATCTCCAGACTTGACAGTTCTCAAGTCCATTTCAATAGTCTCAGTTCTGTCAAATCTTTTGAGTTCAAGAGGAATACAGACTATCTTTGGTTCAGGAAGAAAGCCTTTATCAATAGCATCCTGCAAAGTTATCTTGCTCACTTTGAATCTTCCAAAACATCTGGTAAGAGCCTCAAGGACATCTTCCTTGAGAGTTGCAGATAGGGCAAGTACTCTTGGTGAGTTAAGACTTTGCAGAATGTCCTTCCTTATATCAGACTGAAGGTGATGAGCCTCATCAAACACAATGATGTCCCACTTTGTATCTCTCCAGTTCTTGAGAGAAGCATAACAGATAATCTGAACATGAGGCATTATCTGGTCATATACCAGAGGGTTAAGTCCTTTTCTGAACTCTTCTTTCCAGTTATCCTTATGAGCATCTTCTGCCACTACAATGAGGACCCTGAACTCTTCCCCATACTGGTTAAACAAATCCATTACAGCATTTACTGCCACTCTGGACTTGCCTACTCCAGTAGCCCATTGTAAAGCCAGATTACCCCTTTCATTGAGGTAATCTGACATTTCATTCTGCAATCTACTTTTCTGTTCAGTTAATTCTTGTGTCATACAATTCAAAGTTTGAGTCAGGATTGTCTGAGGTATAGATGTTCTGTAGAACAAGAAACTCTTTAAGAACTCTTGATATACTATTTATAAAGAAAGAGCAGTCTCCTTTAGGGAAACATAAACCAGTTTCAGAATAGTCTACATCAGTATGAGTAACTACAAGATTCATCTTGAGGTTATACCTCTTCTGCATATTGTCAAGGCAGTGCCTTTGCATAGCATATTTGTAAGGTTCTGGATAATATCTTGCAGTAAGGAACTCTCCCTGATGTTCATTGAAGACATTAGTCTCCAACTTATCAGCGGGTACTTCTTTCTCTCTTCCCTTAAACCACTGTCTCTCAAGTAGTCCCATCTCTCCATGTCTTGTAAGATAAGTCCTTGTTATAAGATATACTTCAGCACCTTTAAGATATTCTTCAGGGATACCATTGAGCCCTACCTTAGTTGAAGTTACATAAGGATAGAATCCATGTTCAGAATCTAGCAGAAGTCCTTGAGTTCCCTCAAAGATAAGAACATCAAAATCATCTATATTGTACTTGAAGAAGTCCTTATATAGACTCAACCCTGCCTTTGTCCAGTCTTTGATAACCTTTTGGTCAGCAGTTATTCCTTTTTCAGCATAGAATTTCCTTATATGCCCCAACTTAGACTCAATAGAAGACTTTGAATAAAAGTCTGCTGCCTCTATATATCTATCTCTCAGAAGGGTTTCCTGTCTCAAGACAGCAGACATTACTCCCTTTCCACAAGTTCTGTTAGGATGGTCTTTAGCCCACTCAAGTTGGTCTGCAACATCATAAGGAGTTATCAGGGGAATCTCTCCACACATATAGATAGGAGGTACTTCCACTCCTTTCTCCTCTAATGATTTCTTCTCATTCCATATACATAGAGGGTCAATAAGACCTCCCATATACATTGTAGGAACTCCAAGAAGAACACCAGAGCCATAGGAAGAACATACATGTGTAATGCCATTATGTCTTACAGTATGTCCTGCCTGAGGACCTCCTGAAAAACGTACTACACAAGGTCTTTTACCTTCTTCCAAGGCTTTCTTGCAGAGCCACTGAACTGTGTTACCCTTACCTTCATCTCCAAAGAGGAGACCCAATACAATCTTTACTTCCATAGTTTTAATTCATTATGAAATTCATTAAAAGAGCACCCTCTTAAAGAAGGTGCTCATTATGCTCTGTTTCTACTGTTTTTGCTGTTTCTCCAGAAGATTTCTGTCTGTTGTAGGACTCAAGAATCATTCCTGAGATTATCTTAGGTATGTCATCACCCTTTCCACCCTCAGTAACAGTGTGATGGTCTCCAAGGAGGTCATTCCACTGCTTTTGAAGGTTCTTGTCTTTCCCATTATAGTCATTGAGAGTGATATGGTATACATCCCAACATGACTGGATATTACTGAGAAGACCAGAAGTGGTTACAGATTGTAACTTTTTGCCAAAGAGTCTTTTAATCTCTTCAGAAGAGATGCTCTTATGTACTGCATCATCTCCTATTGAGATAATAACTCCCTTCTTTCCTCTTATGTTTATCCAGTCACAGTCAGTATGATGGTCTGCAAACTGCCATACCAACTGATAGGACTCACCACCATTTCCTCCTCCATGACCTTCAAGCCATACAGTCTTGAGCCATTTGTCAAGAAGTTCATCAGAAGATTCAAACTGACCTACCTGAATAGGAGCACTGTCAGTGTACTGGTCTCCTATTGCAACAAAGCATACCTGAGGGTCTTTTACTCCAGACTCAAGTATCTTCTTCATTATATCTGGGAGTCCAGTTCTAATAAGTTTATCTGGGACATGTCCCATACTTCCAGTAACATCAAGGGCTATTATAATAGGGAAAGCATCAGGATGCTCCTCAGAGAACCTGCACTCTCTTATTTTTCCTTTGATATCCATGTCTTCATGCATCTTACTCTGCTTGAAGACTTCCTCTCTGCTTACAGAAGGTTTGTACTGCTGAGAGTTGATATACATCCTCTCAGCATATCCATATGAACCACCACCCATGATTTATTCCTCTGCTGGTTCTGTAGGCAAATTTTCACCCTCTCTCTTAGGGTCATAACCATAACCTGGGTATCCCATAATCTATTCCTCCTTACTGTTTATAGTTGATTTATAGTCTGGCAGATACTTGAGTACTGCTGACATATTGTCATATTCTCCAAAGAGATATTCATACCTCTGTACTGCTATCTCAAGTTTGATGAGAGTATCTCTCTTGTTAAGACCTATCTTAAGGTCCTGCTCAAGGAAATCATCTGCCTTGAAATCTGAAGGCACTACACTGAGTGAAGTGATGTTTGATGGGGCAAGATTGATGAGAATATCTTCTCTGTCCCTGTCACACTGCCTTGCACTTCTACAGAGGTCTTCAATCTTTCTTCTATATGAAAGTTCTACATCTTCTGTTATGGCAGCAGCCTTTGTTTCCTTAATGCCCTTGAAACTCTGAGTAAGAGCACTCTTAAATGTTCCTTTACTATCCATGTTTTTTTTTTAGATTTCTTTCTGTAAAAACTCTACTACACTGCAAACCCAATTCTTCTTCCCCTCTATGAGGTGCCATCCGTCATAAGTATATTTAGTTCCTAGAGACACTGCTATAAAAATCAGGACTATACATACAATAAATACAAGGATGTTAAGAATAGGAATGAGTAGAGAAATGATTAGCAACAGTAATCCCCAAATAGGGAATTTGACTGGTATATAGCCTTTGCCCTTACCACCGTATCCTGCAAGATTTCTCGTGCTTATATACAGTATAAGAGCAAAAACTATAGATATAAATATCCACCACATACTACTTAGTTATATCTTTGAATAGAGTAGGAACTGTGCCATATACAGGCAGAACACCATTCCACTTTTCTATCCACATCTGTTCAAGCACCTGAGGTGTGAGAGCCTGTGTCTTAAGCAAGTTAGCCTCTTTCTCTGCTCTTGCAGCAACAAGCATCTTCTCTGCCTCTGCCTTTACAAGTTCAAGTTCATTCTGTGCCTTCTGACTTTTCTGTACAGCCTCATTCTTTGATGTAATAGAAGCTTCAAGTGAGGCAGGATACTTAAGACCTGAAGTCATTTCTCCAAGTTCAAAGTTCTCCTTGAACAGTACTTCCCTAAGATAATCTTCTGTAGTCTTTTCAAACTCTTCCCTCTTGGATACCAACTCATCTGTAGTATAATTGCTGAGTTTAATCCTATAGGCATTCTTGACATGAGTATACAGTACATCCTTTATAACTTCCTCTATAGGTCTCCTATATTTTACAAATACCTTAGAAGAAGTACCTGGAATCATGTTAAGGTTGATAGTAGGGTCAATAGTGAACTGGGAACCATCCTTTGCATTGATAGTAAATGGCTCATAGTCTACAGTCTGTACAAATGTAGGATACTCATACACAGCAGTAGTAATAGGATTATACCATACCATACCAGTCACAAGAGTAACATCATCTACTCCCTTTCTGTCTCCATAGAGATTAACCTTGATACCCTCATACCCTGCATTGATTCTTGTACAGGACATTGCCATCATGGTTATTGCTGCAATAACCATAATAAATTTGAAAAATTTACTCATTTGTTTTTAGTTTTTATAAAGTTTGTGAAACATTTTGTGTCTATACTAACCAAAACTAATCCAACTATTGCTAGTACTGAAGCAAGATTAGTGATAGTAGACGGGGCACTCAAGCCTGAAAGAATCATTCCAAGAACAGGGAATGCTATTACAAGCCATAGTGCAAATAAGATTACTTTCTTTGTTCTCACTTTCATTAATCTTCAAGGATTGAATAGATATAACTTGTACCTCCCCTATCATCACATATCCTCTGAAGATGAGCCTCAAGTCTCTGTTTCTTGGTCATGAGTTTCCAAGGACCTTTGAACCAGTAAGGCTGTTCAGGAGATGTCATATAGTCATAGGCATCCTGTGTGAGTTTAATAGTCTGCTGGCAAGATACTTCCTCAAAATCAGGAATATCCACATGACCTTTCCTGATTGGCTTGAATGCATCTTTACCATGGTATTTTGAGTCCAAATTCTTTTTGGTTATGGACCACTTGACCCTCTTTTTCCCAATGGGTCTTAGGGTTCCTCCCTCTATACCTTGTACAGAAAGAAGAATTTTTGGTTGATTGTTCATTAACTATCTAAAATTTTAGCTTTTGTACTTGCTTGTCTTGATTTCACTCTTGCAGGCTTTCTTTTCTGAAGGTCATCATACATAAGTTTGGCTATATTGTCAAGATTCATATGAATCTGCTCATATACATCCATCTTATGCCTATGTCCATTCTCTCTTGGGGGCCATGAAGAAAGTATTACTTCATACTCACATCTTGCCCAGAACTGATACTTTGATTCAGCATCAATGAACTCTTTCAGCCTTTCCAGAGTGAGGTCTTTCAATACTATCTGCTTCTTCTTTCTCTTCTCTTCAAGTCTTCTGTACAGATAAGGCATTATATCATAATGCTCTACTCTATCAGCACTGAAGTTCCAAATTATGACTCTATACTCTATCATATATAAGGTTTTAATAATTTACAAATAAAAAGGACACCTCATTCTGAAGTGTCCTTAAATCATAATCAGGTATGCTATGTTTACCCTATACATCAAACTGACAAACTGTGATGTGTAGCCAGTTTCCAAACAGATTCTCACTGGACTCTTCCTGATTAGATATTGTGGGGAAGGTTTGATTTGAACAAACAATCTTTAGCTTATGAAACTAATGCATTAACCCGAAGTAACTCTCAATAACACTATCTCTTCAGAAGTAAAAGCTCAAGAGTTTTTTTTTATTATGCTACTTCCCCATTTATTAGTGGAGGTGACAGGACTCGAACCTGTGTCTTACAAACCTTCAATAATACCTTTATTTATATGCTTAGGATAGTATTTCAATTACTGCTGAAATACTCCAAAAGTCAGGTGGTAACATCCACCCATCATCCACCAAGTATTTGTTTAAGGCACAAACACTAAAGCCAGTTGTTAGGCAGCAACTGCAAAAGAAACTGCTGGTGCCTGCATAGCAGATTTAATGTAATCTACAAGGCTTCTAACTGATTTTCTAACTTTGTTAGCATTTATTGGTTTGTGCTTTTTTAGAGTAGGCTGCACATCTACTGCATAAGGTACTACCAAATAGAGTGTAATCAAAACCAAAACACCCCCATATATTTAGAAAATCAATACTGGACAAATGATTTCAGCATTGTCTTTCTCTGTTTCAACAGTTCTCATAGCTCCAACAGAAGATATAACATTATATCCTTTATATTTTGTACTTGTAACTATGACATCAGCATCTTCAGGAAACTTTCTAAGTTCTTCAATAAGTTCTTTTACTAACATATTAAATTATTTAAAAATAAATAGCCATAGATGTTGCATCTTTTAATGCCGTTTTAAAATTATCGCGTACACTAGAAAGACTACTTATCTTTCCTTTTGTGCTCTGAAAATAGACAAAAAATTCAAACTTAAGTTCATCTGTTGGTTCTATAGAGATTGTAATATTTTTATCTAAAAGCATATCTAAAGTTTCAGCATATGTAGGAATCCTAAATCTGTCACAGGTTTCCCACATAGGGTTATTCTCATCTACTGTAAAGAAAGATGGTTTTCCATCATAACTTCCTACGCCATATTTGTATAGAGGAAACCCAACATCCAGCATTTTTCTGGCTAAATCTTCTGGGATATAGCTATTATAGATTGATTCCATACTCACTCCTCCCGTTCTACTTTAATAGTCTTTAAATAAGTAAGTGCAGTTGATTTGTTAACCAAAGCTTCTTCTTCAGTTTCATAAAAAGTACCTATACAAGGAGACCCATAAGAATCTTCATATATATTTATCCAATATTCC
>OCLL01000004.1_pt1 | contig 90872 bp, 75 predicted proteins | sample 1538931 | NCBI WGS metagenome assembly OCLL01 (sample SAMN03418270, study PRJEB22391) | human gut metagenome | biome: human-gut; feature: organic feature; material: feces | host: Homo sapiens | place: Tanzania | collected 2013-01 | reverse complement strand
AAGGCTTTGTACTCGTAGGCTGTCTCCGCTGTGAGGTTGTTGACCGTTGCCGTAAGGGTTGTGCCTGTTGCGGATACGGTTGTCCAATCCGTTGCGGTGGTTGCTTTGTACATGAAGCCTTGGGCTGTGATTGTTTCACTGCCTGCGGTGATTGTACCGTTCAAGGTTGCTGCTTCATGCGTTACGCTTGTCGCTGCAAGGGTGGTTACGGTAGGCGGTGTTACGATTACAGGTGCTTCTGCGGTGGTGAAGTTCATCACTTCGCCTTCAACCGTTTCGCTTGCGGTGGTTGCAAAGGCTTTGTACTCGTAGGCTGTCTCCGCTGTGAGGTTGTTGACCGTTGCCGTAATGGTTGTGCCTGTTGCGGATACGGTTGTCCATTCTGTTGCGGTGGTTGCTTTGTACTTGAAGCCTTGGGCTGTGATTGCTTCACTGCCTGCGGTGATTGTTCCGTTCAAGGTTGCTGCTTCATGCGTTACGCTTGTTGCTGCAAGGGTGGTTACGGTAGGTGCAGTTACGCCTTGTGCGTTTTGTGTGGTGAAGCTTGTGCTTACCCATGCGGAATTGCTGCTTTCGCATACTGCTCTTACTTCAACGGTGTAAGCTGTGCCTGCGGTCAAGCCTGTGAAGGTCTTGCTTGTCGTGGTAACGGTTTCCGCCGTGCCGCCTGCCAAGCGTACTTCATAGCTGCTTGCCGTACCGTTCCAAGTTACGGTTGCTCCCGTCTCGGTAACATTGCTTGCTGCAAGGTCGGTCGGTGCATCGCAAGGGGCAGGAGTGTCGCCACCTGTCTCAATTATTGACAAGTTGTCTATTATCGCTCCCGGTTGTGTTCCTATGCTACTATCATTCTTCCATACGAATACCAACTTTCTAAGTGTATTCGGTTGGTTAGCTATGGTTGCTCTCATGGTTTGAGTTCCGGTCAACAAATTGATATACTTTGTTGAGGAAGTTTTTCCCATTATCACATTTGAAGAATAGCTATAAACAGAGTAATACATACTACTTGTTGATGCTTCATAACTTGCAGAGTCTGCACTAATCCAAAATACTTTCAAATAATCACTAACATTTTCTCCTCCTATGGTCAAGTCGAAACTGATAGTCAATGAATCGCTTGTACCTGTTTGGAAAAGTTTCTCGGCAACAACAACAGAGAACGCACTAATATTATAATCGGTCGTTGCTCCATTGTCCTTTGAAATATACAAAGCTCCGCTTGTTGCTCCTGTTGGAGTTCCGACATGCCATTTATTGGTACATGTGCCATTCTTCAACGCCCAACCATTGTTGCCCGCTACATCGAAGTCGCAAGAGTAAGGAATGGATACCTCAACCATTTGTGTCGAGAACGAAACCATATTTGTTGCTTCCGACTCCTCAGTGCCGCAATCCGTGGTTACATAGACCTCATATTGCGTTGAAGCATCCAAACCGGTCAAAGCCACGCTTACATCAGTGGCAGGTACTGAGATATAGTCTTCTGCACCCACTTCTCTGTAATAAACATTCCAAGCAGAGTGGCTTTCATCGTTATCCGTCCAAGAAATAGTTGCCGAGTTCGACGTAATATCGGATGCAACAACAGATGCAGCCTCAGGTCTCATACAAGAAGGTACAACCTTTATCGTAAGGTCATCTACGTACATATTTCCGCCATAATCTGACACAGCTTTGAGAATTACATAATGTGTACCGCTCAATTCTGTAGGGAACATTATTTCTTGTTCTTCCCAACCTGTCGTTGTCGAATGCAAAGTAACAGTTGTCAAAAGTGTTGCATTTTCTTCTGTTGGAAGATTGTTAATATACACAAGTACACTGTCATTATCGCTTGCATACGATGTAGTTCTATACATCCAGAACGACATCATCATATTTTGCGAGAAATCAAAAGCAGGAGAAATCATAGTGGAAGTGCTTCCTTCTGATGCATTAAAACTTTGGTACTTCAACATATTGCTACCGCCGTGAGGAGTACAATCAGGAGATGTTCCTGTTGTAGCCACATTCCATTGATAAGAAGATGAATTAGTCGATGTGTAAGAAACGTCCCAACAATTCAATCCGTTCTCAAAGCCTTCAACGTAAGGGAACTCACTTATGGCATCATCGAAGCATCTTGTTCTGAAGTTTATTACAGATGATGGAGCAGATTGACTTGTACCACAGTCTCCTACAACATATAAGCTGTATTGTGTTGTGGCAGTAAGGTCTGTAAGAGTTACCTCTGTTGTTGAAGCAGGGACAGCGGTGTACTCTTCATCACTTGCTTGCTTATAATAAACTATCCAAGCGGTATTTGTCTCATCTGCTATGTTTACCGTTGCGGAGCTTGCAGCAGGTACTACCGTAATATCGGCAACTTGAGGTCTCGAACAGTTGGAAATAGATACCGTAACCTCGTCTATACGCATGTAGTCACCCGGTGTTGAAGCATAGAATGCCAAACGATACGAACCAACTAAATCAGTCAAAGGAATATCGAAAGAAGTATAGTCTGTTGAGTTGATTGTTATGGTTTGTAATAACTGGAATAATGATGTATCGGCTCTTGAAGTCATGTCTTCGTTCTCATCTACATTGTAGTACATTATCTTCAAAGTTTCATCTACACTGCTTTTCTTGGCAACAAAAGATAATGTTTCTGTTCCTGCCAAATCAAAAATAGGCGAGATAAACCAATCGGATATCGTATCGGCAGAAACTGAAGTCGAATTGTACATATACAAGTGTCCTCCTGTACCATTATAAGAAGCCGAAGCGGTATTACTGTGTTGCCATTTGTATGAAGAGTGCTTACCGTTGATATTAATCCAACACATAGGGGCAAAAGAACCGGAAGATGTTATATCTCCGGAACGATACCAAATAGGAGCATCGAAATTCTCAATGAATGGAGTTTCTTCCGTTACCGTAATATTCTCACATACTGTTGCGAAAAGATAATACCCGTTACTATTGTTCGGAATAAACAAGGAAGAGTCCTCATCGCAAAGAGTACGAACTCTGACATCGTACATTGTTCCGGAAGTGAGGTTGTCTATTAGATTACCTTCCAAACTTGTTGTAACATGTGATTGCCATTCCGTTGCTTCATGAACTTTGTATTGAATTTCCCATTGTCCGCCAGCTTCAGCTTCTATGTCAAAGGTCAAAGAGTGGGCTGTTGCTCCGTTCTCTGCAAGGTCGATATCGGTAGGGGATGTACAATTTATCGGTATTATGGAAATATTATCAATCTGAACGCCGACGCTGTCTCCGCTACTATAATCTTGTCTCCATGCAAAAACAAGTTGTTTTACGGAGTTGGCAACCGTGTTACCATCAATAAATATTTCCCCTTGGAGAACTTGTCCTTCCGTCAAATTGAACTTGGTTATACCACCTGAATAAGTAAATCCCGGTTGTACAGTAGAAGAACCTGCCCAGTTTGGCAAAGAAGTTCCTGCAACTAATGTGGTATCCCATCTGAATAATCCGACTTTCACATAATCGTAATTACTTTCTCCACCTCCTTTGTAATCGAACGTGATTTTGTAGAACGGTGCGTTACCGAATTGGATATTTCTTGTGGCATATACAATCTTGGTTCCAGCGACATCATAAGACAAAGTAGCTCCATTATCAGAAGAAAGATATAATTTATGTTCCTCCGGTGTTGCTGTTTCTGCTCCTATAAACCACTTGGTCGTCATTGTTCCGTTGATAAGTGTCCATTGTGCATTTTCCTCTTCGTCTTCGAAATCGCAAGTATAAGGTACCGCCGCTGCAGATTGCGGTGTTGCTACAGTAACAGGATTTGACCAAGAACCACCACAGTCATATTGAACCATGAAAGTATAAGTGGTATTCGGTGTCAAGTTGTCCACTTGATAAGGGAAAGTCGTACCATTAGGTACGCTTATGGTTTCTACACCATCTTCACCGGGTGTTACAGTTGTTCCCTCTGCATAAGCAACAGTCCAACCACTGCTAACTTCCGGTGTAACCGCCCAGCTAAGCACAACCGAGGTAGTCGAATTTGCATCTGCCTCCATCGACAACATATCTGCACAGTCTGTATGTTCTTCGATTTTTACATCGTCTATATGCAAGTCATTGTCCTGTCCTGTTACAATCTGTCTCTGCTCCCCGTAGAAACCTATCATTACGTTACCCGTATATCCGAGTTCTGTCAAATTTGCTTTTACTATTTGACCGCTTGTGGATACCTGAGAAAGGTCTTGTGTCGTCTGTCCTTCATAAGGTGGTTCCCATGTCAACGCATCGATGCTATCCCAAGTCGAACCTCCGTTTTGAGAAATCAAAACCATGAACTTTTGTCCCTCACAACCTACCGGAGCTACGGTATTATTATATTTCGTAAACGCAAGAGTGAATTTCAAGTCATATTGAGTACTTCCATCACCCAAATCTATTGTCGGACTTATCAACCACTCTTGTCTATCCGCAACTGTTGCACTCGTTTTGTATATATTCATTCTTGCATGTTGAGAACCCGACATAATACCCTCTTTTGTCCAGCTGCCCCAACCTGTCGAACCGTAAGTCAAAGGTGTGGTTGCTACATCCGAAAGAAATCCCTGTGCTCCTTTCCAGCAAGATGTCATTGATGTAAGTGAAGGAAATGTCGTGAAATCTTCAACAAACGGAACAGGGACTGCCGAGCAAAGAGTTGCTACACTTAAAGGCGGATCAAAAGGGAAACCCGTCTCTGTTCCATCACCACAAACGGCTGTTACATTTATCGTGTAAGCAGTTGCAGCAGGAAGTTCTGACAATGTATAACTGTTTTCTGTTACAGGAACTACAGTCCAATCTGCTGCATTGCCTGTTTTATAATACAAGTTGTAAGAAGCAACTCCTTCAACTTCATTCCATGTAACACTTATTTCGCTATCCGTTACACCGGTCGTAACCAGACCATCAGGGCGTGCACAAGAAGGGGCGGCTTTCACCATTACATTGTCCAAAAACACAGAACCATGACCTATGGTTTTGTTTCTGACGAATGCCAAACGGTATTGTCCGACGAGACTTTCAAGAGATAACTCTCGCTCAGCATAACTTGTTGTCAAATTTGTTATAGAATCGATTGCCACGAAGTTTGCAGTATCGGCAACAGAGGTTATGTCCCCATCGGTCAAAGCATACGCATATATTCTCAACTCCGGAGTATATGATGTGGAAGACTTCTTGGTATAGAACGACAACACCTCATTGCCCGTCAATTCCAAAACAGGAGTTATCAACCAATCATCGTTTTTATAGGTAGCCAATGTAGCAGATGATGAGCTATATCCGGACATATATGCAGCTTTACTGCCTTCATAAGACGTAGAAGTAGTTTCCCATTTGTAAGAAGAACCACCTCCATTGATGTTCAACCAGCAATAAGGTGCGGTAATTGTTCCGGTCATCAAGTCCAGATTATTCCAATTACTTTCAAAGCCTTCAAACCAAGGAAATGCTGTAATAACATCACAGGCTGTATTGAATGAACAATTTACCCAACTGCTTTCTCCATCACTGCAAATAGTCTTCACCCTGAAATCGTATCTTGATGAACTGTTGAGACCGCTCAAAGAAACAGATGTTGAAGTAGTCGTACCACTGACAACATTCTCAGACTCCCAAGTTTCGGAAGCAAGTTTGTACTGATACTCGAAATTGCTTTCTTCGCTTGTCCAAGAAATATCAGTTCCGTCTGTTGTCAAGTTTGAAAGTGTAAGTCCCGATACCGGATAGCAAAAACCATCAGCAGAATTAATCGTAAATTTTATATTGGGACGTTGTGTAATGATAGAGCCACTGCTGCCGCCGATAGTTGTGGGGTCGGAAAGGTTGGCAGGTGTAGAGTCTCCACGCTTATAGATGGTTTTATAAACAGTAGTAACTGTGGAATTATAATTTCTGCCATTGCCTGCATAACTACCTGTTGTGTTTACGTAAGCAACTACAATATTTCCTTCTCCGCTGTACACAAATGGTGTGGTGAGTGTAATAGTTGTCCAACCTTGAGAGAAAGTAACATTTCCTTGATAGACCATTGTAAGACTGTCAAGAGGTACAAGATCCGTACCGTTGGAAAAAGAACTTCTCGGCACTTCCCCCATGTAAATAGTTGAATTTACTGTTGCACTCGAAGCGTATGCAAAGTCCCATGCAAGAGCAGAGATAATTCCTGCATTTGCAATCTCTTCAACATCGTAAATCGATTGCGCGTACGAATATTTGTAAAAATGCGATACAGGTGCAGAGCTCTGCGTAGCTGTACCATCCCCAACTTGTACCACAAGTTGAGCTTTCATTTGCGTCAGCGACAGCACTGTCGCCAACAGCATGAATAATAATTTTTTCATTGCATTGAATTTTTTAGTTAGTAATTATTTTGACGGCTCAAAGATACGAAATTATTGTATTACCGACAAATGTCGAGATGGAAAAATGTATCGTTTCACAACTTTATCGTCTTCCGATTATATTTTGGCACACTTTTTGCTTATATGATTACATCGCACTTTTTCAACACTTTACATTTTCATCATTTTCTTCTTGTTTCGCTTCATGAAAATTTTCTTGCATTTTATTTCATGAGAGTGTCATTGCTTTGTTTAATTATCGTTTTTCGATAATTCGACGCCCCTTTTTATTCCGAATTTATGGTGTCATAAACGAATTAACGATGGTAAAAACGCATTCTTTTCTTCGTTTCTCTTCTCGTAAAGGCTTTTATCTGCGGATTGGGAAATTATACATATCTTTGCAATCGCATGGTAGAGACATGGTTTCGCCGATTTGTGTTTGCAGGACGGTAGAACCGATAAGCCTCATGACTCTCCGCAATAACAAAAAACCGAATAATGTTTGTCGCAGGGGCTTCGGCAGTATAAATGTTTATGTATATGAAAAGATTTGTTTCTTTCATCGCACTGCTTGCGGTGCTGGCTATGGGTTCAACGGTGTTTGCCCAAACGAATGGTTTATCTCTGCATCTCGGAGGCTCGATGCCGGTAGGTAGTTTCGGTAAAGCGGGAGATGCTTTCATGGAAAGATATTCCGGAGACGGCGGTGCCGCAAAGGGTCTCAACCTCGGACTGAAACTCCAATACGGAATACCTGTTCCGATATTGCCTTCCATAAGGATTATGGTTACTGCCGATGCGATGTATAACGATTTGCAATCCGACGTGAAGGATTTGCTTGAAAAGCCTTCCGAAGTAGCTAATGATTTGTTCGACATAACAAGTCCGAAGTACTTCAATGTTCCTCTCATGGCGGGTGTGAATATTTCCCATTCCCTTTTGGGTGCCGTGAAAGTGTTCGGAGAGGTAGGCTTGGGCGTTAATTTCAGAATGGTTACCAATTTGGAAAGAACCATTTCCGTTCCCGATTTGGAGGGTGGCACGAAAGATGTAACGACTTCGGTGAGTTTCGACAATACCCGCACCTTTGCATTCCAAGTCGGCTTGGGTGTCTGCCTGTTGAACCGCCTCAGCTTGAGCGTTCACTATTACAATCTCGGCAAAGCGGAACTCAGCGGTTCTCTGTCTTCGACGGAAGAGGCTGCGGCTTTGCTCGGTTCGTGGGTAGATGAGGCAGGAAAATTCTCGAACGGCGAAATCGGCACTTCGATGTTTATGTTGAGACTCGGATTTCACTTCTGATTTCCTCTCGAATGCAATAACAAAGAAAGGATATGCCGACAGGTATATCCTTTCTCTGTTATTAGCCGGTCGTGCAACACCGTTCTACGAAAAAGAATCGATGGTTCGATTTTTTCTTTCACCGCTTTATTTTGCAGAAACTGCGGTTTGCTTACGGCGGACTTTGCAAATCGCTTTCTTCTCTCTTTGTCGTTTTGTTGAGAGCGGGTTGGATTGCTATAAAAGCGAGATGAATTGCATGGTGTCTTCTTTGCTCGTCGACCAATCGGTTACGAAGCGTACGGGGGTGCGTACCTCGCCTCGTTTGCCCCAGAGTTCGAAACTTACGTGTTGTTTCAATTCGTCTATTCTCTCGTTCGGCATGTAGAAGATTTGCTGATTGGTGGGCGAGTCGGCGTATGGTTCGTATCCTTTGGCGAGGAGGGCTTGTTTTATTTCCATCGCTCGTTCTATTGCGTTGCGAGAGAGACGGAAATAAAGGTTATCGGTGAAGAGGGTCTCGAATTGCAGTCCCAACAGACGGCCTTTTGCCAATACGGCTCCGTGTTGCTTCATCAAGGGGAAGAAGTTACGCAACAACTTGCGGTTTGGAACGACCACGGCTTCGCCGAATAAGGCTCCGACTTTCGTTCCACCTATATAGAAGACATCGGCACAGGCGGCAATATCTTTCAGACTGACCGTATTGCCTCGGGCTTCTATTCCGTAGCCGAGCCTTGCTCCGTCTATGTAGAGAGGTATGCCTGCATTGCGGCATACGTTGCGGAGGGCTTGCAGTTCGTCGAGTGTGTAAAGTGTTCCGTATTCCGTGGGAAAGCTGATGTAAAGCATGCCGGGGGCAACCATGTGGGGGTAAGTGTCATCGGCATAGAAGTTCTCCATGTATGTTGCAAGGTCTTCGGCTTTGATTTTGCCGTTTTCGGAAGGCAGCACAAGCACTTTATGTCCGGCGGCTTCTATTGCTCCTGCTTCATGAACGTTTATGTGTCCGTTCTCTGCCGCCATTACTCCTGCATGCTTCGGAAGCAGCCCATCGATGACTGTTGCATTGGTTTGCGTTCCTCCCACCATGAAATGCACGTCTGCATCTTGCAGTCCGCAGGCGGAGAGTATGAGTTCCTTGGCTCTTCGACTGTATGGGTCGTCTCCATAGCCGGATGTTTGTTCCATATTGGTGGAAGCGAGTCCGGCTATTATCTCAGGACAGGCTCCTCTCATGTAATCGGTATCGAAATGTATCATCGGATTTTGTTTTGCGGTTCTTGTCAAATTATGTCTTACAATGGAAATCGTTTATCCGAAATAAAGGTGTTCCACAAGGGTCTTCGCTCCGAGGAGGATAAGTATCACGCCGCCGAGAACCAAGGCAAAGCGTGGTTTGATGAAATGTATCTTTTCTCCCATTCTTACTCCGAGTAAGGAAAAGAGGAAAGTGGCAAGGAATATTGTCAATACGGCTATACATTGTTGCATAAATTCCCATTTTATTCCGAATGTAATGCCGACGATGAAAGCATCTATGGAGGTGGCTATGGATAAAAGTACGATTACCTTGGGATTGGACACATCGAAGACTTTTTCTTTGAGTTTGAATTTGCGTCCGTCGATTACCATCTTTATTCCCATTATGCACAAGAGGGCAAAAGCTATCCAATGGTCGGCTTGCGACATGAAGAGAGCAAAAGCATCGCCGAGCAAAGCTCCCAACATAGGCAGGAGAGCTTGAAAGAAAGCGAAGCTGAACGCCAAAAGGAAGGTTCTTTTCCTCGTAAGGGTTTTCTGCAAGCCGCAGGTGATGGATACGGTGAAGGAATCCATGGAAAGGGCGACCGAAAGGAATATGATTTCCAAGATATATGCAGGACTAATCATGATTTATGGTTTTTGTTATATGAATGAATTGTTCCAATGTGAGTTGTTCTGCCCTTTTTGTGAGCAGCGGTTCTTCTATGTTTTCCAATGAAAGGTTCAAGGGTTTGAGAGAGGAACGCAACATTTTGCGTCGCTGGTTGAATGCGGTTTTCACAAGACGGACAAAGAGGGTTTCGTCGCAATCGAGTTGCGTTGTCGTGTTGCGGACAAGTCTTATGACGGCGGATTTCACCTTGGGAGGCGGTGAGAAGACATCTTCATCGACGGTGAAGAGATATTCGCCTGTGTAATATGCGGAAAGGAGTACGGAGAGTATGCCGTATGTTTTGCTTCCGCTCGGAGCAACTACTCTTTCTGCGACTTCTTTCTGGAACATGCCGACGACTTGATTTATGATGTTGCGGTTGTCGAATACCTTGAAGAGGATTTGATTGGATATGTTGTACGGGAAATTGCCTATTATGGCATACGGTGTCGGGAAGATGGTGTTCAAATTCATTTTCAGGAAGTCCCCGCTGATTATATCCTGCTTCAATTCAGGGTAATTCTCATTGAGATATGTTACGCTCTCGGTGTCTATCTCGACAAGTTTGAGTGCTTTTACGGCAGAGTTGTCTTTCAAGTATTTCGTCAACACACCCATGCCGGGACCTATCTCCAAAACAGAGGCTTCTCCCCGCAGGTTGTCGGCAATTCTCTTTGCTATACTCTCATCTTTCAGGAAATGCTGTCCGAGGTGCTTTTTCGCTCTGACTTTATCCATGGTTAGGGATATAATTGCTGTATCGGTAATACAAAAAGGAAGGAAGCAAATATGTATGCTTCCTTCCTCTTAAATGGTTTTACATCTTACTCACCCAATTCTGCACGTTGGAATGCAGTAACGGTTAAGTCTTTGTCTATTTTCTTCAAGTGTTCTTCCACGGAGACTTTTGCCTCACGTGTATATTCCTGACTCAACAATGTACTTTCTTTGAAGAATTTGTTAAGCTTGCCTTCCGCAATCTTTTCAACCATGTTTTCAGGTTTTCCTTCTTCTCTGACTTGTCCTCTGTAAACTTCCATTTCTCTTTCTATGACCTCCGCAGGAACGGTTGCCTTGTTCAAGGCCACGGGTCTGCCGGCGATAACCTGCATTGCCATTTCCTTTCCTTCTTCATCATATCCGGTTTTGGACAATCCCACAACGGAAGCCATTCTGTTGCCGGGGTGTACGTATGCGTATGTGGCAGGAGCTTCTATCGGCAAATAATGGGATAGCGTTATCTTCTCACCTATCTTTGCCACTTGCTCTATAATCATTGTTTCAACGCTTACGCCGTTTATCGCAAGGCTCATGACTGCTTGCAAGTCCTTTGCCTTGGCTGCTATGGCAGCGTCGAGAACGGTTTTGGTGAAATCGACAAAGCCATCGTTCTTTGCAACGAAGTCCGTCTCGCAATTCATCATTATGACTGCGGCAAAGGTTTTGTCTTGGCTGACTGCTGCCAATACTGCACCTTCGGAGGCATCTCTGTCGGCTCTCTTGGCTGCAAGTTTTTGACCTTTTTCTCTCAAATAGTCTATTGCCTTGTCCATATCGCCGTCGCATTCCACCAATGCTTTCTTGCAATCCATCATGCCGACGCCGGTACGTTTTCTCAACTCATTGACAAGTGATGCTGTTATGTTTGCCATATCTTTTTATGCTTATTGGTTGATTACTTCTTCGAAACGTTGCGTTTTGCTATTTGCTTTCTCGGACGTTTCTCCATGTTATCTTCTGTGGAACCTTTTACTTTTCTGATTTTGTTGCCGTCTTGTTCTTCTGCATCTTCATCATCAAAGCGTTCTGTCGCCATGCTTTCGTTTTCCTCTTCGTTCTGCTCTGCCGCACGGCTGTCCTTGTCCATTTTTCTTTCCTGAGCACCCTCTTCTATTGCTCTGCACACGTAATCGATTATCAAAGCAACCGATTTGGAAGCGTCATCGTTCGCAGGAATTGCAAAATCGACCAAGTTAGGGTCGCAGTTGGTATCCACCATTGCAAAAGTCGGTATATTCAAACGTCTTGCCTCTGCTATTGCAATGTGTTCCTTATTTATGTCAACGACAAACAATGCCGATGGCAAACGGGATAGATCTGCGATAGAACCCAAGTTCTTTTCCAACTTTGCTTTCTCACGAGTTATTTGCAATCTCTCTCTCTTGGAAATGGTCGTCGTGTCTTTGTCGGACAAGAGTTTCTCCAAAGAGTTCATCTTTTTAACGGCTTTTCTGATGGTTACAAAGTTTGTAAGCATTCCACCGGGCCAACGCTCCGTAACGTATGGCATGTTTGTGCCTTTTACTCTCTCTGCAACTATATCTTTTGCCTGCTTCTTGGTAGCAACGAAAAGTATTTTCTTTCCTGATTTTGCGATTTGCTTCAACGCTGCCGCTGCTTCTTCTGCTTTGGCTGCTGTTTTGTGCAAATCTATGATATGAATACCATTACGCTCCATGAAGATATAAGGAGCCATTTTGGGATTCCACTTTCTTTTCAAGTGTCCGAAGTGAACACCTGCGTCAAGCATTTGATTGAAATCTAACATCTCTTTTTCTTTTTGTTTACTTTCCTTATTAACTAAAAATCAATCGGCAAGTAGTCATTAGCAAGTCGAAATCTCGCCGATTTGGATACTAAACAATATCCGATATACTAACGTTTGCTGAATTGGAAACGCTTACGTGCTTTCTTTTGACCCGGTTTCTTTCTTTCAACCATACGAGGGTCTCTTCTCAACAAGCCTTTCGACTTCAATGCAGATCTGTCTTCTGCATTTACTTCGCACAAAGCTCTTGCTATACCCATACGCAAAGCCTCTGCCTGTCCGGAAATTCCACCGCCATCGAGGTTTGCCTTAACATCGTATTGACCTTCTGCTCCCACAGTCTCGAAAGCCTGTCTGCAAATATATCTTAACGTGTCCGTAGGGAAATATTCCTTGTAGTCTCTTCCGTTAACGATGATTTCGCCACTGCCTTGTTTCAAGTAAACTCTTGCAACGGCACATTTTCTTCTTCCTATGGTATTGATAACTCCTTCCATATCGCTTATCTGATTGTATTAAGGTTTACTAATCTCGGCTGTTGAGCCTCAAACTTATGCGTTGCTCCTGCTACGACATGCAGATTTCTGTATAGTTGGCTGCCCAATCTGTTCTTAGGCAACATTCCTTTTACCGCATGCTCGATAACTCTTATCGGAAACTTCGCCATGATTTCTTTCGGAGTGGAAAAACGTTGTCCTCCCGGGTAACCGGTATGACGTACGTAAACCTTATCGGTGAACTTTTTGCCGGTGAATCTCACCTTGTCGGCGTTTATTACTATTACATAGTCTCCGCAATCTGCGTGAGGTGTGAAGCAAGGTTTGTGTTTACCTCTCAAAACATTCGCAACCTTTGTTGCCAAACGTCCTACGATTTCGTTTTCTGCATCGATGACAATCCACTCTTTCTTTGCAGTGGCTTTGTTCGCCGAAATCGTTTTATAACTCAATGTACCCATTTTGTTCGTCTTTCTGATAACATTAAAACTACTTTTGCCGCCATAACGCACTTCAAACGGGCAGTAAGAAGCACGAATATTATCGGCTTAACTTTCTCCTTTTCAAGCAATCATAGGATAATACGGGTTCGCTGACCACTCGAATAGGAGTTTGCAAAGTTACTACTTTTTCCCTATACTCCAAATAATCAGTCTGTTTTTTTGCGATTTATTGCAGCATTGACTTTCCGAATGTCCCTTTATGGCTATCTTTGCAAGCGTTGAATGAAAGAGAGAAAATGCACGAGAAAAACAATACGACGAATTTCGATTCTGCCAAAAAGCGTTTGAGCATCAAGGAATGGGACGAAGCGGACAGACCGAGAGAAAAACTGATGAACTTGGGAAGGCAGAGTTTGAGCAATGCGGAATTGCTTGCCATTATCATAGGCAGCGGGAATGCCAAACAAAGTGCGGTGGATTTGGCGAAAGATATACTTGCAAGCGTCGATAACAGTCTGCACGAATTATCGAAATTGTCTTACATGGATTTCTGCAAAAGATTCGACGGAATCGGTCCTGCGAAAGCCATCAACATTGTTGCGGCTTTGGAACTCGGGTTCAGAAGAAAGGAAGCCGAAATATTGCGAAAAGACAAAGTCTCCTCTTCTCACGATGCCTATCTCGCACTATCCCATCTTATGTCGGACTTATCGTTCGAGACCTTTTGGATAATACTGCTCGATGTGAAAGGGAAAATCATCAAAACTTTGTGCATGAGCGAAGGAGGTCTGACAGAAACCTCCATCGATGTGAGAAAGATTTTCAGATCGGCATTGGAATATGGTGCTGTTTCGATTATACTTGCCCACAACCACCCGTCCGGAGAAACAGAGCCGAGTTCATCGGACATACACACAACCCGAAAGATATGCGAAGCGGGGAAATTGCTGTCGATAACGGTACTCGACCATATAATAATAGGTCAGGATACTTATTACAGCTTTATGGATAACGGGAAAATGTAAGTATCATGAAAGACAAATAAGCCGCAAGCGTTATTGCCTGCGGCTTATTTTATTGTGATAGTTTGAGTCTTTTACGGCTTACTCGACCATCAACTTCTTCGTTACATTGCCAAGCATGACGGTATATACACCCTTAGGCAAATCGCCGAGGTCTATTCGCAAAGTCTCGATGCCGGCTTTGAGGTCGAACGTTCTTACTTTTCTGCCGTTGATGTCGAGGATTTGAAGCAAGGTGTTTTCTTTCAATGCCTCGAACTCCAATGTTACGAACCTCTTCGCAGGATTGGGATACAATGCAAACTCTCTTGCATTCACCTCTTGCAAAGATGAAGAACCGCTTGCGGTGAATATAGCCGTAAAGACGGTATCACTCGTAACCGTAACCGTTCTCGGGTTCTCCGTATTGCCGTCGTTCCAACCGGTGAACTCGTATCCCTCGTTTGCAGTGGCAGTCATGATTTTCTCATTGCAAATCTCTCCCGTGCTTATGGCAACGCTGCCAAAGGTTGCATCATTTGCCGAAGCATTAAATTCTAAAATCTACTCCTCCGAAATGCGTCCTGCAAAGTATTCATTCCAAGCACTTCCTGCATAAGCACCGATACTTCCGCAAGGTACTGTCAAAGTGCAAGTCGAAGGAACGTTGGAGAATGAATTACTATCGATTGACGGTGGCGTTACTGCCAAACATCTAACAGAAGTCAAACCGCTGCAATCGTAAAACGCTCTCTTCCCGATGAAAGTAACGCCGCTACCAATGGTAACAGAAGTCAAATTTCTGCACCAGTAAAATGTTTCAATTCCGATGGAAGTAACACTATTACGTTGTGCCGTTGTATTCGACAGAATTTGGAATAACAACATCACCGTTCACGTAGTTATTAAACCTTAAAACGTCAGAATAATACGTTACTTTAATCGTACTACCTGATGTGATGTCGTAGTAGAGTGTTTTCCCTTGATGGGTGTAGGAAAAGTCGTATGCCATCGCTTGGAGCGAAAACATCATCATTGCCACTGCCATTATCGATCGGCACAGTGGCTTGCCGAATTTTGTTTTTTGTCATAATTACGCCACATTAAAATTTCACTACTGCAAGGATACAATCTTTTTCGCTGTTTCCATCACTAAAACAGAAAAAAATAGAGAGTATCTTTTCAATCCGTGTTATCTGTGTTCGCAAAATGCCCCTATACCCTCTTTACATTCTTTATCATTTCAGCTCTTTCGGAAGCATTGCAAATTAACCATTTTCAATTCCTTTAACTTCATAGCTCACGAATTTTCCGCCGGAGGGAGTTTACTCGAAATTTTTCGAGTATTTGAGGGTTTAGCAAAAGATTGTATTTCAACACCTTGCAAACATATCGAAAACCGACCGGAAAAAGACGGCGTTTTGACGGTCGAAAAACGCCGTCTTTTTTCAAGAAAACGAAGAGTTAGCAGTGCTAAAACGAAGTCTTTCGAGTCAAAAGACTTCGTTTTCTTCAGAAAAAACGGCGTTTTTTTCTCCGGAGGTTCGGAAATCTCTCGAAAAGTTGTCGGTTTTCCTTGGATTTAACTCAGGTTAGGAATATTTTCCCGCAAAACCGATGGGTTCACTTTGTTACTCCGAGATTAACAGAATAGTGGTTTGTGTTCAAAATTTTATCAATCACACAATATAAATCAGTCATATCGTGTCGCAATTCCGGAAGATAAGAAGATATTTTCAAGCACAAGCGAGGAAAAGAGAACTTTTGCCTCTCTCGTTTATGCCCTGTGCGTCTTGTATCCTCAAAAAAAGTCAACAGTTGGCATCTACGGTGTAATCCTTATCATTGTCGCCAATCCGGATAAACTCCGGAGTAAAGGCAATAAAGAAGGCTGAAATCCATACATGATTTCAGCCCGAATCTTTTTCTTATCCCAATCGGTGCATTCGCCGAAACGGCTTCGGTATTTCTTCTAATCGATTTTCTCGAAGCCGGTATAAGTTTGCAATGCTTTCGGTATATCGATACCGGTCGGTGTTTGGTTGTTCTCCAACAAAGCTGCAACCACACGAGGTAAAGCCAAAGCACTGCCGTTCAAAGTATGTGCCAATTTTGTTTTGCCGTCCTTATCCTTATATCTCAACTTCAATCTGTTCGCTTGGTATGTCTCGAAGTTGGAAACGCTGCTTACCTCCAACCAACGTTTCTGTGCGGCAGACCAAACCTCGAAATCGTATGTTATTGCAGAGGTAAAGCTCATGTCTCCGCCGCACAAACGCAATATTCTGTAAGGTAACTCCAACTTATCCAACAATCCTCCGACGTGGGCTTTCATCACTTCGAGTTGTTCGTAAGAATGTTCCGGTGTATCTATGCAAACTATCTCCACTTTATCGAATTGGTGCAGACGGTTCAATCCTCGCACATCTTTTCCGTAAGAACCGGCTTCGCGTCGGAAACATTGAGAATACGCACAATATTGCAAAGGAAGGTCTTTCTCCTTTTGAATGGTGTCTCTGAATATATTGGTTACAGGAACCTCCGCAGTAGGTATCATGTAGAAGTTATCCAACGGAATGACGTACATCTGTGCTTCCTTGTCAGGCAGTTGTCCTGTCGCCATTGCGGAGTTCTCGTTAACCATCAAAGGAGGCTGAACCTCGGTAAAGCCGTCTTTCATGGCTTCGTCCAAAAAGAAGTTTATCAATGCTCTTTGCAATTTCGCCCCTTTGCCTTTATACACAGGAAACCCTGCTCCTGTTATCTTGTTTCCCAAATCGAAATCGACGATGTCGTATTCCGAACAAAGTTCCCAATGAGGTTTGGCATCGGAATCGAGTTTCGGCATTTCTCCCTTTTGCACTACCACCACGTTATCCTCTGCTCCGAATCCCTCGGGTACGTCTTTGTTGGGAAGGTTGGGTATCGAAAGAAGCAAAGCCTTGATTTTCTCCTCGCTTTCGGAGAGTTGCTCGGAGAGTTGCTTTTCTTTATTCTTGTATTCGCTTGTTTTTGCTTTCAATGCTTCTGCTTCATCGCTCTTGCCTTGCTTATACAACATGCCGATTTGCTTTGCAATCGCATTGGATTCCGCTTTGATTTTGTCAGACTCCGTTTGAACGCTGCGTCTTGTGTTATCCGCTTCAAGCAAATCCTCGATTACCTGCTCGACGTTCTTGAAGTGCTTTACCTTCAAGCGTTCGATGACATAGTCTTTGTTTTCCCGTATAAAATTAAGTTGTAACATATCTTTTGTGTGTCTTTATCCTTTATTCCTTATTTCCTATCGAAAAATATACTCTTCTCACTCGCCGACAAAGCTATCGCAAGCACGGTCGGACAGTCCGCAAGCATTCCCAAGTTCTTCGCCGCCAAACCCACGGAGAACATAACACGACTGTCCACCTTGCAATCAGCCGCCTTATTACAGGCACTGCCGACCGCAATACCCAAATCATTTGCATTGAAGAAGCACGGAGTGAGCGGCGATGCTTCATTCTTCATTTGGCAGGTCGTATAACCGCAATAACCGCAATCGAGACCGAGTGCAGCGACCTTGCTGCCTATCAGAACCACCGCCTGACCTTGCAGAATGTTCAAAGCGTCTCTGTGCAAGAACTCCTGACCGCTTGCGATATACAATTCCTCCAATTTGTCCGATAATTTCTTTATGTCTTCACCCTCTGCCACCTTGATAAGCAGGTTGTTCACTCCTCTTGCTTTCGGTGCCGTCAAAGCTGCAACGCACATAAATTTCGCAACTTGCGAAACCACCTCTTGTTTGAAGTCTTCCAAATTTTCCATTCTTCCGTTTATTTCAAAAGATACTCGATCAATTTTTTTGTGGCTTTGCCTCTGTGGGAGATTTTGTTCTTTTCCTCCATACTGAGTTCCGCAAAACTTTCCCCGTAACCTTTCGGCATGAATATCGGGTCATAACCGAACCCGCCTTTGCCGTATTTCTCAGTCAGAATGCAGCCTTCGCATCTGCCCTCGAAGAAAACAGGTTCCCCGTTTTCAATAAGACAGATTACCGTTGCGAAGCAGGCATTGCGATCGGTTTTTCCCTCCATGTTTTCCAACAACAAGTTCATGTTATCCTCGAAACTGCATTTTTCCCCTGCATAACGAGCCGAATAAACGCCCGGTTCTCCGTTCAAAGCCTCGACCATAAGCCCCGTATCGTCCGCAAAACAATCCTTTCCGTACTTATCCCAAACGTATTTTGCCTTTTGAAGAGCATTTTCCTTCAATGTACTGCCCGTTTCCGGTATTTCCTCCTTACAACCCAAGTCTTTAAGACTTATGATTTTCACTTTCCCTTGCAACAAACGCTCTATTTCCTCAATCTTATGCTTGTTGTGGGTTGCCATCACCAATTCCCTCATACGCATTTATCTTTTTCTCGAACTGCAAAGTTATATCCTTTTGCCGTAACCTACAACTTATAAACGCTTCTTTTGCATTTCGGAGACTCGAAGCCGAACAACAATTCCTTATCGGCGACATCATCGAAACGATAACTTATCTTCTCCGTCAGTTCGGCACGGCTTAAAGCGTTCACGGCATTCGGAACGTCCGTTATTATGGTTCTGCCCTCTTTTTTATCCTTCAAGTATTGCTGTTTCGTATATTTCCGAGCATGCAACAGGCATGCAGAATTATTTCCTCCGAATTTATACAGGCAAATGTTCTCCACCATGGGTTTATTCGTCAACACGAAAACGGCTTCCGGGTATTGCCTTGTCAATTCAGCCAATTCCTCATCGGGTTCAAAGCGGAACATCTTGTTCGGGTAAAGAGCAAAGCACATATTCCATACGAACAAGCCGGCAGAAAACCAAATCAAAGGCTTCGAACCATCGAAGTAATAAGCATACAGCATTATCGATACAAACGGAATGATGACCATGAACTCGGCATTGCCGTTAGAGAAAGCTGCAAAAGCGACGGTAAGTATCAAAATACCCCATAGCATTCTCACGAAACGTCTGTCCTGAAACAGTTTCAGTCTTCTTCTTTTTATTTTTCTCAAAGCCGCAACGCCCAAAGCCATAAATATCAAAACAATCACAGCGACACCGACGCAGATTACGGTATGAGAAGCGAACAAGCCGAACACATAGCCGTGAATCTGCACGAAACTGCGAACCAAACCCACAGCCGTCAACATGACAACCTGTTTCAATTCCGGCATTCCGGCCTCTCCGCTCAGGTAATCATGCAATGCAAATTCCATGGTGCCAATCAAAGACAACTCGCCATCGACTCCGTATGCTGCAATCAAATAAGCGAAAGGCACAGAAAGGCTTATGGAAAGGAAAATCAAAAGATGTTTCTTATGTCTGTCGAATAAAAACATCATGAAGATACAAAGCCAAACAAGTATGGAGAGTTGATGAAACAAACAAGCCGCAGAAATACATACGGCGGCTTTCACCACCCTGTCAAGCGAGTTTCTTACAAGAAAAACCTGCACATAATACATTGCAAGCAGAGAAAAAAGCAACGGAACCACATAACATTCGTTATCTGTTGCAAATCGCATGAACCCGAAACAAGAACCGCCGAAAGCAACCGCTGCCGAAAGGAAAACCTCATCGGCATTTACCCTTTTAATCATGCGACGCAACACTAAGAGACAGCCACCCGCCACCAAGGCATTCGCATATTGCAACAGCAAAATAGGCTCCACATCCGCCCACCCGAACACCTGCAACAATACTCTGCCATAAAAACAATACAAAAGATGATGCGGACGAAACATCTCCTCACCCCACAAAGAGGAATAGGCGTTCGAATAAGAATCTCCCACCGGATTGGCACTCGGGAATAGAAGATACACCGCCACGAAACACAATATGAATATATAGGAATACTTCCTCCTCACAAAATACGACAACTTCATACAATTTTTACTTTACACCAAGAAAAACGCACAGCTTTCACAAAACGTATGCGATCCGATAAAATCAAACCGAAAGTCCTTTTAAAACACTCTTGTATATCAACCTCATATCGAAACGCCGAAAGAATTTCGTCAATCGGCGTAGTAATTTTTTTCTTTCGGCGATTCAACTCAGTCTCTGCAAGGAACCGGTTTCCAGAAGGGTGTAAGAAACAATATTTTCTTCTTCATAACGTTGGTCGAAAGGCTTGAGAAAACAACATTACAAATAAGATGGAAATCAATTTCATTGATTGGGGATTGAAAGATTATGATTCCGCTTTGCAGGAGCAGGAAACGATTTTCAATGACAAGGTAAGGCGAAAATTACTCTCCGAAGGCAGTATATCGCAGGACTTCATAGTATGCGAACACCCCAATGTATATACTCTCGGCAAGCATGGCAAGGAGTCTAATCTCTTGGCGAACGAAGAATTCTTGAAGAAGATAAACGCTTCCTTCCATCACATAAACCGAGGCGGGGATATAACTTACCACGGTCCCGGTCAAATAGTCGGTTATCCGAGTTTGGATATAGATTCTTTGGGGCTGACATTGCGAACCTATATAGAGACGGTAGAAGAAAGCGTTATAAGGCTTATGGACGACTATTCCATAAAATGCGAAAGGTTGAAAGGGGCGACGGGAGTATGGTTGGATGCTCACGGTTCAAAGGCGAGAAAGATATGTGCCATAGGGGTAAAAGCCTCACGCGGTATAACCATGCACGGATTTGCACTCAATGTCGATACGGAACTCGAATACTTCAATTATATCAATCCTTGCGGCTTCACGGATAAAGGTGTAACTTCCATGAAAAAGGAACTCGGCAAGGAAATAGACTTGAAGGTCGTAAGCAAACAACTTTACGATAAATTCGTAAGCCTTATCGGTTGAGTATCACGAAGACAGATAAAGACAGGCGATTGTTCTGCAAGAGCCTTTTCGAGATTTGAAGCAGGAAAAGACTGAAAAAGTTTACGGAAAGTTTGGTAATTGAACAAAAAGTCGTACCTTTGCAAATGCAAATATACAAGGTCTCTTGGCCGAGAGGTTAGGCACCGGTCTGCAAAACCGTTTACTCCAGTTCGACTCTGGAAGAGACCTCGGGAAAATAAAGGAATGAAGCCGCTCGACAAAGGGCGGCTTTATTGTTTGTACCACTAATGTGAACAATAATAAGACTTTTCGTTCGTTTGTCGGTAAACCAATGTGCAATATCAGTTTTATGCGAAGAAGAATTACTTATGCAGTGTCGTTATGCTTTGCGATATTGTTTTTCGTTTCCTGTTCGACAAATTCATCAGGTGATTTGGAAGTCAAAGTCGATGTATTGTCCGATTGTATGCAGAAAGGGGAAAACCTTCAAACCCTTTCCAAGCATTCGACGACGGTTTATCGTTGGATAGGAGACAATAGAATGGAAATAAAACGCAACAGTGTGCCGGTGGCATGCAATTCTGCCGAAATGAAAGTAAAGGCGATGGTCGCAGATGGTCGCATAATCGTTGACGAAAAACCTTCTAAGGTCAACGAGACCTGCTTCTGTGCGAAGAATTTCAGGTATGTAATAGAGGAGATACCCTCGGGGGATTATACATTCGTACTTAACGGCAACGATTACGGTTTGATAAGAATTTATTGAGCAATGCCGCTTTTCCTTTGAAAGAAAGGCTTGGATGCTTACAAATTTTGCGAATGGCGAAAAGCCGAAAAAAGAAAACAGATAATGAAGAGAATGTTACGAATTACACTTTTGGCACTTTTGATGTGCGTATCGACAGTTACTTTTGCCCAAAAGAAACCTGTTGAAATAGGTAAAAAGGAATTTCTGAGCAAGGTTGCAAACTATGAAAAGGACTCTCTTTCGTGGAATTACCTCGGAGACAAGCCTGCAATAGTGGATTTCTATGCCGATTGGTGCAAGCCATGCAAGCTGGTGGAGAAACCTTTGCAGGAATTGGCAAGGGAATATGCGGGAAGGATATATGTTTATAAGGTGAACGTGGATAAACATAAGGAATTGGCGAAAGAAATCGGCATAAACAGTATTCCGACAATCATCTTTGCCCCAATGGGCAAGGATCCGCAAATTCTGACCGGTGCCATGGGAAAAGAAGCTCTCAAAAGCTATATAGAGACTGTTCTTTTGGGCAATGAACCTTCCGCAAACGCAGATGGCGAACATGCAAGCGGTGTTCAAAACAAATGAAACGATGAATAAAGGTACGGTCGTCAGGAATACCGGCAGTCATTACACGGTCAGGGATTCGGAAGGCAGAGAATACGAATGCTGCATAAAGGGTCGCTTTAAGATAAGCGGCATAAAGTCCACCAATCCGGTGGCGGTGGGCGACAGAGTGGAGTTTCTCCCCTCGCAGGCGAATGCCTATGGCTTGATATGCGGCATCGAGGATCGCAAGAATTATATAATAAGAAAGGCAACCAAACTTTCAAAGCAAACACACGTCATTGCAGCCAACATGGATCAAGCCTTGTTGGTCGTAACCGCCGTTCTGCCACGTACAAGTACCGGTTTCATAGACAGATTTCTGCTTACATGCGAGGCATACAATATTCCATGCGTTCTTGTTTTCAATAAGATTGACCTTTACGATGATGAGATTAGAGAATACGCCGATTACATGAAGTCGATCTACGAAAACGTAGGCTATAACTGCATCGAAACCTCGGCAATCGAAAAAACGGGGTTGGAAAAACTCGAACGAATACTTCAAAACAAAACTTCCTTGCTGTCGGGACACTCCGGCGTAGGCAAGAGTGCCTTGGTCAATGCTCTGGATTCTTCACTCGATTTGAAGACATCAGCCGTTTCTTTGAGTAATCTCAAAGGACGGCACACCACGACCTTTGCACAAATGTATCCTTTGGCTTTCGGTGGAGACATAATCGACACTCCGGGGATACGGTCTTTCGGAATGGTGGACTTCAAAGCCGAAGAAGTGGCACGATATTACCCCGAAATGAGAGCGAGGCTTGCGAATTGCAAATACTATAATTGTACCCATATTCACGAACCGGGCTGTGCGATAAAGAAAGCGGTGGAAGAAGGCGAAATTTCACCGGAACGCTATGCCAATTACGTGAATATAGTCAACGGAGAGGAAGTTCAAATGCCGCAATGGCAAACAAAATAGGGAGAAAAGCATGAGAGCAGTAATACAAAAGGTAACGCGAGCCGTTCTAAGAATAGATGACAGGGTTTATTCCGAAACAGGTGAAGGACTGATGGTGCTTTTGGGCATAGAGGACAGCGATACGGAGGAGGATATAGAGTGGTTAAGCGGCAAAATACGCCGATTGCGTATCTTCGATGACCAAAACGGCGTGATGAATCTCTCTGTCGAGGACGTGAACGGGGATTTGATGATTGTGAGTCAGTTCACCCTCCATGCAAGCACAAAGAAGGGCAATCGCCCGAGCTACCTCAGAGCAGCAAAACCGGAATTTTCCGAACCTATGTACGAGAAATTTGTTTCTTCAATGCAGAAAGGCTTCCCCAAAGAGGTCAAAACCGGAGTGTTCAGAGCCGATATGCAGATAGAATTGGTCAACAACGGACCGACAACCATTATCATAGACACAAAAAATAAAGAATAAAGACATGAAAACACTGTTATTGGTCGCCGTGGTAACGGTAATTCTTCTTGCCTTGTGCTTTTGCTTTATAGGCATCAAGATGTTTCTCAAGAAAAACGGTCAGTTCAAACGCAGTTGTGCCAGCGTCGATCCCATGACGGGCGACAGAACTTCATGCGTTTGCGGAAAAAGCAATGTATTTACGGATAAATGCAGTTCGGATCGCAAGTACAGCCCCTTGGAAGTCAATCGCGAACTCTTGGAAGAAACAAGGTAGGTTTCTTTTCCGATGGTGAGCGTGGATTAGAGGAGGAAGCGATGTATCCTTTGAATGAAATCTCCGTATATATCCTTTGTACGAAACAAGCGTGTGAAAAATTCATTCAAATGAACAATAATTCGTCTTGGTGGTACGATATTAGGTGAAAATTTTGATGTCAAAAGCAGTTAACGTGTTTGTTTTATGAAGAAAAACATCTTTATGGGCTTTGCCTTATGCTTGTGTTCTCTCTTCGCTTCGACTGTTGCGGCTCAGGGCAGTCTGACGATATACAGTTGCAGAAGCATGGCATTGAAACATAACAAAAGCGTAAGCATTTCAAATGAAAGGCTCTTGCAGGCTCAGCAGACAAGAAAGGCGGCGTTTACGCAATTCCTGCCGAATTTCAATGCCACGGGAGCTTATATGTACAATTCAAAGAATATATCCTTGCTTGCCGAGGACGCTTTGTTGCCTGTGGGCAGTAAAGCGGCAGATGGTTCTTTCACAATGAGATTGGATCAAATGGTTACGGCGGATTTTCCAAATGGTCGTGGGGGAACGGTTACGCTTCCGGTCGATGCAAATGGGAAACCATTCAATCCGTTGACCGATCCGGACAAAATCCAGCCTAAGGATTATGCCTTGTTGCCGAAAGAAGCCATGGAGTTCGATATGCAGAATGTTTTCGTGGCAGGAATAGGCTTTACCCAGCCTATATTCATGGGCGGAAAGATTTTGGAAATGTATAGAATGGCAGGAACCTTGGAAGAACTTGCGACTTTGGGTGATGAGAACTCCAAAATAAATTTATTGATTCAGGTTGATGAGGCTTATTGGAGAGTTGTTTCATTGCAAAGCAAGAAGAAACTGGCAGAGGAATATCTCAGCCTGTTGCAAAAAACGGATACCAATGTGGAGGCTTTGTTTCAAGAGGGTTTTGCCACCAAAGCAGACCAACTGAAAGTCAAAGTGAAACTCAACGAAGCTGAAATGACATTAACCAAGGCTGAAAACGGTTTGAGACTTGCAAAAATGTTGCTGAACCAGATTTGCGGCATGCCTTTGGAACAGGATTACGAACTGGAAGAAACGGCGGAAACGGATTTGAGCGAGGTGAGTTTGGAGAACGGCATAGCTTCTCAGGTAAGTCAAAGACCGGAAGCACAGATGTTGGAATTGAAAGTACAGATGGCGAAAAGCGAGGTCAATATAGCTCGTTCGAGGTTTATGCCTAATATTGTTGCAAGCGGCAATTATATCGTTTCAAACCCGAATGTTTTCAACGGTTTCGAGAATAAATTCAGCGGATATTTCTCCGTAGGTGTCGGCATTACGGTTCCAATATTTCATTGGGGTGAAAGATTTCATACTCTTTCTTCCGCAAAGCATGCTTACAACATAGCTCAAATGGAAAGGGACGAGGTGTTGGAGAAATTGGAGTTGCAAGCGAATATGACACAATTCAAGCGAAACGAATCTTTCAAACAGTCTGTTTTGGCGAAGAACAACCTTGAGAATGCAGAGGAAAACCTTCGTTATGCGGAGTTGTCCTTCGAGGAAGGTGTTATCTCGACTTCGGATTTGATGGAAGCTCAAACTGCATGGGTCAGTGCGAAGAGCGAAAACATCGATGCGGAGATAAATACAATGTTGACAAAACTTTATTTGGAACAATCATTAGGTAAAATCAAAGTAAAACAATAGTGAAATGAAAAAGCAGGAAAACAAGACATTGATAATGTCGTTCGTGGTTTTGATTTCGGTTATTGCCGTGATAGGAATAATCGGATACTTTATCCTTACGCCGGATGACATCATTATTCAAGGTGAAATAGAGGCTACAGAGGTACGAGTATCCGGTAAGTTGCCGGGAAGAGTCTTAGAAATAAGAGGCAAGGAAGGTATGTCGGTTAAGAAGGGAGATACTCTTATATTGATAGATTCACCGGAAATAAATGCAAAAGTCATGCAGGCGGAAGCCGCAGAGTCGGCTGCTGCTGCCGTAAGCATGAAAGCACAAAAGGGAACACGTAAGGAGACAATAGAAGCGGCTGCCGAACAATACGAAATGGCAAAAGCGGCTGCCGATTTCGCAAAGAAGAGCTATGACAGGACGAAGAACCTTTATGATAAGGGCGTGATAGCTGCTCAAAAGTATGATGAGGTCAAAGCGAAATACGATGCCGCAAAAGCACAAGAGAAAGCTGCGAAAAGCCAATATAACATGGCTTTGAACGGAGCCCAAAAGGAGGATAAGATGGCGGCATTGGCACAGGTGCAAAGGGCGAAAGGTGCGGTGAATGAGGCTACGTCTTATTTGAGCGAGACAAAACTTGTGGCTCCGATAAGCGGAGAGATTGCCGAGATATTTCCAAAGGTAGGAGAATTGGTAGGCAGCGGAAGCCCTTTGATGAATATAGTCGATTTGAATGACATCTGGGTAACGTTCAACCTGAAAGAAAATCTTTTGTCGAAGATAAAAGTAGGCGATAAGTTGAAAGCAAAAGTTCCTGCTTTGAATGATAAGGAGATAACGTTGAAAGTAACTTATATAAAGGTATTGGGTTCTTACGCAACTTGGAAAGCAACCAAATTGACGGACGAATACGATACCAAAACATTCGAGGTAAGAGCCGTTCCTTTGGATAAAAGCACTGACTTCCGTCCCGGAATGAGCGTTATCATAAATTGGTCGGAGCTAAAATAGAAAGCACAAAATGAAAAGCATCATCTCTGTTTTGGTTAGAGAGTTGCGGAGAATGGTCTCCCGCCCTATATATCTTGTAATGACGATAGTTATACCGCTTGTGGTGGTATTGTTCTTTGCAACATTCTTGAACAAGGGCGTTCCGACTCAAATGCCGATAGCAGTGATAGATTTTGACAACAGTTCTTCTTCGCGACAAATCGTGAGGACTGTTTCTTCGGGACAATTCTGCAAAGTCAAATACAAACTCTCCTCATACGAGGTTGCTCAGGCGAGAATGCAACGTGGAGATATTTATGCCTTCGTCATTATCCCGAGAGATTTTCAGAAGAATGTCATCAATGGCAATCAACCTGAGGTTGTGTTCTGCACGGAATACGTTCATTATTTGGGAGGTTCGCTGATAATGAAAGAACTTACCACCATGCTGAATACAATGTCGGCAGGAGTGAACTTGAAATTGAGACTTGCAAAAGGGGAAGACCAAAACCGAGCAATGGCTCAAATACAACCGATAAAGACAGACATTCACATTATAGGCAATCCGACTTTGAACTATTCCTATTACCTGTCTTCTATAATAATGCCGGGTATTATCTTTCTGATGTGTCTCGTTTGTACTATATATGTGGTAGGCATAGAGATAAAACAAGGAACATCGAGACGGTGGTTGGCAATGGCGGATAAGGCTATTTGGAAGGCTTTGGTGGGAAAATTGTTGCCTTATACGGTTCTGTTTTCGATAATGGAAATTCTTTGCCGGATAATATTGGAGAAGTATCTCGGCTTTACGATACACGGTACGGCTCCTTTGCTTTACCTCGGAAGCGTATTGACGATAGTGGCTTATCAAGCTTTGGGGATATTGATTATAGGCTGTCTGCCAAGCATGCGAACGGCTTTGTCGATAGGAGCTTTTTATGGAACACTCGGCTTCACCCTTGCAGGATTTACTTATCCTACTTTGGCGATGTTGCCGGCTGTAAGGCCTTACAGTCTCCTTTATCCTTTACGACAATACTATGTAATATACAGTAATGTGCAGATAAACGGACTCGGAATGCTCGACTCATGGAAACCTTTCGTTTATCTTTTGATGTTCGACATTCTTCCGTTCCTTGTATTGTCGAGATTGAAAAAAGCTATGGTACGATTGAACTATTCAAGGGATTAGCTTATGAATTCAAACACGAAAGAAAGTTTACGGAAATATAAAGCGGCATGGATAGACATGCTTCACATTCTTCGGAGAGAGTTATACAACATCTTCACGGATAAGGGTGTGCTGATAGTTTTCTTTATAGCATGTTTGGTTTATCCTATGGTTTGCGGATATGTCTATAACAGGGAATTGCTGAATGATATGCCCATTGCGGTCGTGGACGAATCGAATACTGCTTTAAGCAGGGAGTTCATACGACGAGTTGATGCCACTCCGGAAGTAAGGGTTGCAACCCATTGCAACTCCATGGAGGAAGCCAAACGTATGCAAAAGCTGTCTCAGGTGCATGGTATCATTTATATACCCGATGATTTCAGCAATAGCATAAATTCAGGGGAACAAACAACCGTCGGAGTATATGCGGACGTTACATCGTTCTTTTGGTACAGGAACCTTGCTCTGGCTGCAAGTTCCGTTTCCTTGACTATGGGAGGTGAGATTCAAGCGAAAAATCTTATAGCTCAGGGAAAAACATACGACCAAGCAGTCAGTGCAATTCAGCCTTTCAAACCGACTCAACATCTTTTGTACAATCCCGGAGGTTATCCTTCGTTCATATTGCCTATTATCCTCATACTGGTATTGCAACAAACGTTGCTAATCGGCATAGGAATGCTTACCGGCAGAGTAACGGAGAAAGACAGGCTTGCTGCCTCGATTCAGGAAAGTACGCATTATCACGGTTTGTTGCGAATAATCTTCGGTAGAGCCTTGGCGATATTCATCACATACATACCGATAATGATATATGTCCTTATCATCATTCCGAAATACTTCAATATACCGCAGCTTGTTGAAAGCCCGATGAAAGTTGTTTGGTTCATTACCCCATTCCTTTTAGCAGTCATATTATTGGGCATGACCATAGGAGTATTCTTCAACAACAGAGAAAATGCAATACCGTTCTACATCTTCATGTCTGTGCCTATGCTTCTTATGACGGGACTTCCTTGGCCGCGTGAAGCAATGCCGGCAGTGTGGGAAATGATTTCGCATATCATTCCTTCGACTGATGCTGCCAATGGATTTGCAAGAATGATGACGATGGGTAGCAGCATGGCTGAAATATCCATGGAGAACTATTGGTTGTGGATTCTTACGGGTTTCTATTTCCTTACCACGTATTTCGCATACCGTTGGAAATTGAAAATCTAATAAACCGTCTCTTTTGTATTAGTCTTTTCGATTTGACGAATTGAAGCGAAAGAGAATTGCAACACGATACGCTTTCTGCAAAGCAATGGTACTTTGCAAAATATGTAGTATCTTTGCTCTCTGATTGAAAAGCTTATATTTACGAATTATGAAGAAGTTTCTCGGCTGTATTTGCCTTGTTGTCTTGGCTGTATCGGTTTATGCACAGACTTTATCGCCCTCTGCGAAAAAGGATATTCTCAATAATTATCTCAAACACATAAAAACATGTGCGGCAATCAGCAGTGAAAATTTCGATATGTTGCCCGTATATGAATTTCAGCTCTCTTCCGCAGAGGCTTTTCTTACAAAGAACGAGATATACAACAGCGACAACGACATCTATGCAAAATGGATTGAATTGAAAACGCTTGTAAAACAGAACAGAGAGCTTGTGGAGTTCATGTTACCGAGAATGAGTGATTGGTATTATAGGAAAGCCGTGTTCTCCAAGTCGAACAACAAACCCAAGGAGGCATACGATTATCTGCAAAAGAGCATACAAAGCAACCCGCGTAACGTCATGGCAAATTATGAACTTGCCAAGATAAGCCTCGACAGCGGAGCGGTAATGAAAACAGCCGACAGACTGACAGAAATAATCAATGGCTTTGCACCTTCCGAAGAAGAAAGCCTTTTATGCAAGAATTTATTGGTTTATACCTACGATAAGAACCTATTGCAATCCCTTTCCCTAATCAAGCAAGGCAAATACGCTTATGCCATCGACATACTCGAAGAATTGGAAGACTATTGCAAAAAAGACCCCATGAAAATCTGCAACGAGGGTGTGGTGAAGAATAAACTTGCCGACTGCCGCAACAACATATATAAGGAACACATAGACGTTACAAAGAAAGCCATCGCAAAAGGACGCAATGATGTAGCGGGCGATTTCATAAACAATACATACGATTACTTTCAACGCAATCGCGAAAGCATAAGCGATACAGCGGGTTTTGATGAAGTGGTGAACATTGTCGTTAACAGCTATATCGCACAAGCCAAAGCCATGCCGGAAGCAAAAAACAATGAAATCAAAATGGATTTGCTGCATAAAGCAAGAGAACTTGCTGCCATGGTAGGCGGAAACTTCGAAGACAATATTTTGAGACAAATAGCTTTGCTTCAAGGTAGTTTACAAGAGTCCGATCCTGTTTTGGACAGTCTTGAATCCGCAGCACCCAACACAGGGTATGCAGAACAATACCCCGAGTTCATCAAACAGACCGAGAGCGATGCCGAAGAAGATGTCAAGAAAATAGAGAAAGAATACATCCCTTCGTCCGATAATGCCTTGCCTGAAAAAAGTACTGCGGTAACAAACACAAAGACACGCAGTCTTAGAAAAGAAATAGACGATAAATTCTTCGAGACTTTGTCCTATTTGAAAGTAAACAATTACGAAAAAGCATTGGAAGTCTTGGAAAGTGCGAACAAACTCGCCAAGATAGATGCCGAAAAAGACGAAGTGGAGAAAATGTATATCTCAGCCATAAGGGAAGTTACGGCAAGAAGAATGCACAATGCGGAATATGCGATATTTCAAGGCGAAGTCGAGAAGGCAGATAGCCTTGTCGCCAAAACGGAAGAATTGTTGGAAAGGTATAAAATGAAAGACGACAGCGTCATCGTCAAGATAATGAACAGCTATCTCAGAGCCATAGACAACAAGGTGTGCAGCAAGAAACAAGAAGAAATCAATGTGATGGTTTACAACATCATCGACTGCATACGAAAGAACGATTTCTACCTTGCAGAGGACTACATAAATCGTGCAATGCAGATAAAGGGAAGCAGCGAGTGCCGTTTGGATAAGAGCCGTTTGCGAGCCTTGAAACGACAAATCGAACAACCATTGGAATACGTGAAAAGGCGGGAAGCCACAGACAGCATCCTTGCAAGCGGAGACACGAACAGATACCTGAGAGAGTATGCCGAATTGGAACAATTCTATATCACGCACAGTCTTAAAGAGATGAGCGTTCAGCACCGTCCTATAAGAGAAATACTTTACAGTTTCGGCAACGACGCATTGGCAGTCAACACCATCGAACAGCTTATGAAATATCGCCAATACGAACAAAGCGTCGAAGCACTCGCAAGTTTGAAAGACTTCGGCTACAAATCCAAGCACACAAAAAAGATCCAGAAAAAAATAGGTGCGATGATGAGCCTCGAACAAAGCAAACGCAACGAGAAGATAGCACAATCGAACCGCCTGATGGATAAATACGAATCGGACAAATGGTTCAAATACCTTATCAAAAGCTACAAAAAGAACCTTATCAAGTGGAACAAACAGAACCCTTAACCAAGTCCGACAATACAGCAAGTTTGAGAATATAGAATGTTGCAGCCATAATGTTGCAGCCCTAAAAAACTCATACAAACAAAGATGAATACAGCTACAGCTATTCTATCCACCCCGTGTTTACGAAATAATTTCCCCTCTTTCCACCCCTTTTCAGGCTCATTTTTCCTTTGCCATTCACAACTTTTCGGTACACAATTTCGCTTTTCACATTTTTTACCATTTGAGGATTTTTGCGGAGGTTGTGATTAACGATTTTCAAGTTCATTAACTTCAAGGCGAACCCTGAAACCGACAAGGAAGCCCCCTCTGAAAATTTTGCGAGGATAAGAGGTGATGATAAATAATTACCTTCCAAGCACTTGCAAAAATCTTGGCGATTGAAGAAAATAAAACGCCGTAATTGAGGACGGGAAACGGCGTTTTGCCGAATGCTATCAACGAAAAATACAAAAGCAAGTCCAAAATACCATTTCGATTAAGCATGAAGCGTCTCTTGATTTATTGCTAAACGATAACAGAACACCAAATAAGCGAACTTTAACGACAAATGATAATATTTTTTGAGGAAAGGAAAAATCAAAAACAAGCAAAACTGTAACATCTTGGTAAACGGATAGTTGACAATCCAAGCAAAAATCGTGCCAAAAGAAATATAGAATTTGATATTTGACGAAATTCAAACTTTTTTCACAGAAAAATTTATTTGTATTGTCAGAATTTCATACCTTTGAACCGTCAAATAATTACCGATTAAAATCAATGAGATGAAAAAACTATTATTCGCAGGGCTTCTGTCCTTGCTTTCACAAATCGGGATCTCCCAACAGTTGGAAAGTGCAATAATCACCAATCCCAACCATTCAGATTATGTCCATGGACAATTGATTCGAATTTATGACGAGAATATAAGCGTTGTTTTGTCCGGCAGTGGCGGTCAATATGCGTTTTATTTGCTTGAAAATGGGAATACGATAGGGCGGAAAGTTGAAATCACAACAAATGATACGATAAATGACTTTTGCGTCCTCGAAGACAAAACCATTTATTTTTGCAGCACAAACGGAGGTTGCCGTATAGGACACTTTTCCTTTGATGCTTTCTTTCAACCTGAAATTATAAAAGTTGCTTTACTCGCAAACGGCATAGACAATATCTCAAAAATCAAGGCATACAAGGATCCCGATGACAAGATGTTTACTCATGTCGTAGCAATAGGTTCAGCCAACTCGCACAGCATAATCATCGATTTGAACGACAAAGCATCGTATCCGAATTTGGAATATAGTGTTGCAGCATCTCTAAACCAGAACGAAAGATGGCAGGATTTAGACTTGGATGGAAAATATGTGCTTACAGCCGGTCTGGACGGCAATAATCTTTACTTGCATCACTTCTATATGACCGACTTATCTTATGCCGGAGGCGGCTATTTCACGACCCCGATTGGTTTGGCTTACAATACGAAAACTATTTTCTTGCAACATCTGTATGATCACAAATATGCCGTTGTTTCGGATATGGCATTCTTTCCAAGCGATGTATATACGTACTGTCAAATATTCGACTTGGCGACGTCTCCGCAGATAACTCTTGAATATGAGAGAACAATCATGCAACCCGAAAAGAATATAATCAGAGATGTCGAATATTCAAAAGACGATGATGAATTATTGGTATTGATGACTTCCGGAAAGGTCGGCGATGATGCGTGGAAAGATTATCTGGTTTACGCTCCTCTTAAACAAGCCATGCCTTTGCCTATGCAGGTTAAAGCTGTTTTCTTCGGCAATTACAGTCCGCAATATCCATACCTTAACTCGGTAAGAATGTTCAAGCCATATCATTACACCATTGTCGGGACAGAACCGATGAACAATAACATGTTCTTGTTTGCGAAAGATAAAACTTATGAAACCGGAACAAGTTGCAACAAGTATGATTATATCAATATGGACGGTTCGAACATAGGTACAACAAACACACCAACCAATTGTCAGCCCTTTGGTCCGATACCAACTTTTTGGCAAACTTTACAACCAAGCAATCCAATCATAGAGGGATTTCAAACAGATTGCTACAGTACACATTAAAAAACAAAAGCAATATGAAAACAACAAAAATTCTTTTCGCCGTATCATTAGTGTTGGCAAGTCTGCAAAGTCATTCTCAGGGTATGTATGGAGATGAATATTTGGAACGATTATGTTTTCCGTCTTCATTCTCAACTTGCAGAAGTCTTTACGATAGTCACTCTTTCTTTGCCTATTCAGCAAGAGTATTTTTCCCTTATGTATTAAATAGGGGAGATACGATTGCAGAGATAGAACAATATTATTCTTGTGATTCAGTGGCAAGACTATCAGGCATTGCCTATATAAACAATGCAACCGCCCGTTGTGACACTCTTTATTCTTTCAGATTAAGAGATGCAAATAGCGATAGTATTATAGTCTCAATAAAACCAAGTGTACATACAGCATATAACAATATTTATTCTTGTCCTTCATCAATCGGTGAATTTCTATTTGATTCTGTGATAACGGTCAACGGAGATTTCTCGTTTTCAATATGGTTTCCGGATTCTTTTTACGAGGAGGGTTTGAACAGTCCGATATGGACGCGAGCAGGAATAATGTTCGCATATTACACTCAGGATCTCGAAACAAATCAGATTACTGCTTGTAATTCAAGGAAAGTTCTCATGGTCAGATACTCCGACGGTACAAGAAAACCATTCTTGCAAATGATGTACGAAATCGGGCAAGGATTTTACCTCGAACAGTTGAATTTAGTTGGCGAATGGTTTTGTGATTTATTATATATGCCGATATTCGCAGAGCCGGATACGGTTCAAGACACAACTTCGTCTCTGATAAATGTCGGATTGGAACAATACATTTCTCTTTATCCTAATCCGACAAAGGAAATGTTGAATGTTTTCTGTTCTTACAAAATTAAGTCATACACGATAATTGATGCAATGGGGCGAGAAATAATTTCGGAAGTCTCAAATATCAACTCTTTGAGCATAAACGTTCAAGGACTGAAAACCGGAATTTACTTCATAAGATTGAAGACAGCCAAGGGCTTGGTGAAGAAAAAATTCGTGGTTGAGTAGGGTTCACTGCAGATTGTCGGGTAAAGCACAAAGAAAGGTGGTTCTTATGAAAGAACCACCTTTTAGCATAACAAATAGAGATTCTATTGTTTTCCTGTATGTCCGAAACCGCCTTCGCCTCTTTGGGTTTGTGTCAAATCTTCGGCGAGTTCCCACTCCACTCTTTCATGCTTGGCAACTATCATTTGTGCTATGCGTTCGGCATTTTTTATTTCAAAGGCTTTATCAGAAAGATTGACCAGCAATATCTTGATTTCGCCTCTGTAATCCGCATCTATGGTTCCGGGAGAGTTCAATACGGTTATACCATGTTTGAGTGCCAAACCGGAACGTGGTCTGACCTGTGCTTCAAAACCTGCGGGTAATTCGATGAACAGACCGGTAGGGACAAGAACGCGTTGCATCGGTTGAAGAATGATGGTTTCTTCTATGCTTGCTCGCAAATCCATTCCTGCTGAAAGAATGGTTTCATACTCCGGAAGTATATTTGCGGATTTGTTTATCACTCTTACTTTCATGAAGCCGGGTTTTAATCGACTTGTGCGTCTATTGCAGAGTTATTTCTGAAAGATAAATCGCCAGAACTGTCTATTCCAAGGCTTGACTTCGGTCTCGGAGAAGAGAAGTTTTGTGAGATATTATAATCATTTTCCATGCTGGGGTGGGAATTTATTATGGACTCCAAGCCGTCAGGCGTTGTCATCATATCTCTGATTCTCTTTATCCTTGCAACACGTTCTTCTTCCATTGTTCCTTTTGTGGCAGGTTGAGAAGGCCATGTGGTTTGATTTACGATATCCGCCAATTCTCCTGTTTTCGCAGGAGTTTCAACAGTAATCGTAGTTTGAGATGTTTCTTCTTCCGCTATGGCATTCACCATGGATGGTTCCTGATGTATGCTTACAGATGTTATCGGAGTAAATCCGGCAGTTGATTTAGCAGAGGTATCCACAGGGTTCATATTTTCATCAAGAACTATAGTCCTTTTCTCAGGCTTATCAGGTTCAACCTGCTTGGGCTGTTCTCGACCTATCGGCTTATCGTCAGCTACAACTTTGATTGTCATATCGTCAGCACCGGCATGTGAAAGCGTTTCCTGTTTATTCTCAGGTTGCACTACTATTGTTTCAGTTTTTTTTGACGCTTCTTCCGGGGTCGGTATCGTACCACCGGGAGTTCTGCGTTCCGGTGTGTACATTTCTTGTTTTGCTTCAAAGCCGGTTGCTATGAGTGTAATGCTTAATTTGTTTCCTAAACTTTCGTCGAATGTTACACCCCATATTGTATTGATGTCTTTGTTTGTCTGTTCTTCCAAGTAATCCGTAATAACTTCCAATTCCTCCATCGTGAAGTCTTTCTCGGAACAACTTATGGTCAGAAGCACATCCTTGGTTTGTGAAATATCATTATCATTAAGCAAGTCGGATGCAGTAGCTGCTTTTATTGCTTCCAAAGCTCTGTTCTCTCCCTCTGCAATACCCAATCCCATAAGAGCCACACCGGAATCTTTCATGACAGACTGCACATCTCGGAAATCGACTTGAACATAACCGGTATTGGTCATTATCTCCGATATTCCCTTCACTGCCGTAAACAAAACATCATCCGCCAAAGAGAATGCTTCCTTAAAGGACATTTTTCCTCGCTCCCTCAACTTATCGGTATTCACGATGATTATACAATCGACAATTTCTTTCAGTTTCTTGATACCTTCCTCTGCCTGCGTCCTTCTCTTACGACCTTCAAAACTGAATGGCAAAGTAACAACTCCTACAACCAATATTTTCTCGCCTTCTTCCGGCAAGTCTATTTGCTTTGCCAACTTTGCAACGACAGGAGATGCTCCGGTACCTGTACCCCCTCCCATTCCGGCAGTAACAAACAACATTCTTGTATTGGAATCGAAAATACCCGATATTCTGTCAGCATTTTCTTCTGCTGCTTTTTGTCCTCTTTGGGGATCATTGCCCGCTCCCAATTTTCCTATGCTTATTTTGTTTGCAACAGGACTTGCATTCAAATTCGTTGCATCTGTGTTGCAAACAAATAAGTCCACACCTTTGATTCCTTTTGCAAACATGTGGTTAACCGCATTGGTACCGGCCCCGCCGACACCTACGACCTTAATATATGAAGAAGTATTGCTTTGAACATCGATGTCCAAAATATTACTGTCGCCTATGATACTGTTTAGTTGTATTTGTTCGTCCATAATACCAATGTTTTACTCTTCTCCGATTGTATGATATTAGTTTGTAAAATTACTGCTTTCAATTCATTTGTTTCCATGCATCAACGCCAAGTTCTCAACACCCTAATGTTAATACCGACCATCACTTATTATCTTTCTCAAGAACTCGTTCAATTTGTCCACTACCCCGCTTTTCTTTTGCTTGTGTTCATTCGGTTTATCATTAGCCTCTTCCTCTGACTTCTCCTCATGTTCTGCTTCCTCGACTTTCTGTTCAGGCACAGGCTTATCTCCTCTACGTTCATCTTCTATCTGAAAGCCTTTAAGCACCAATCCTATACCTGTTGCATGCATAGGGTGTCTCATTTCTTCGGTAACATTTCCTGAAATATGTTCGTCCGGGGTTCCTATACGGGTGTCCAAACCCAATGTAAACTCTGTCAACTTCACAATATCTGTAATCATCGACCCTCCGCCTGTCAGAACCACTCCTGCTATGAGTTTCTTATTGTAATCCGTATTATGAATTTCATACAGAACCTGTTCCAAAATCATGGTTACCCTCGACTTTATGATTTTGGCGAGGGTTTGAACAGATATTTCCCTTGCGTTACGACCTCTGAAACCCGGTATGGAAATTATTTCATTTTGAGAATTCTCATTTTCAAGACATCTTCCGAACTTTACCTTCAAAGCTTCGGCTTGTGTCTTTATAATGGAACAACTTTCCTTTATATCATCTGTTATCACATTGCCTGCCAAAGGTATTACAGCGGTATGCCTCAAAATTCCCTCATGAAATATTGCCACATCCGTTGTACCTCCGCCTATATCCACAAGGCATATTCCCGCATCTTTCTCAGTGTCATCTACAACAGCCTCGGCAGAAGCAATAGGTTCTAGTATCAAATCCTTAACCTCATACCCTGCCATCTTGACACTAAGGTATATATTCTGAATATTTGTAACATTTCCCGTAATCAGGCGGAAATCTCCCTCCAAACACTTTCCGACTCTGCCGACAGGGTCTGTCGTTGCAAGGTCTCCATCGACACTGTAACTTTGGGCTATGACATGTATTATTTTCTCGCCATGAGGAAGCAACAAATTATACTGATCCTTTTTCAATGCTTCAACATCCTTTGCCGTGATGATGTGATTGTCATCATGAATCATTATGTTACCCCTGTGTTGTTGCATTTTTATATGATGTCCCGCAATACCGACATAAACCCTCTCGACCTTATAGTCTGCCATTGCCTCAGCCTGTCCGACCGCCTGCTTTATGGAGTTCGCTGTTGCTTCTATATTTTTAACGACCCCTCTTTCAACACCTATCGACGGAGTTTTCCCCATTCCTATTATGGAAATCTTTCCTGTTTCATCTCTCTTTCCTATGAAAACAGCTATCTTCGTTGTGCCGACATCTATACCGACTACTATATCTTCTTTTTCCATATATGATAAACGTTTAATTATTTTCTTGTACAAACCACTTGATTATCAAATCTCAAATTGACCAGACTGTAATTATCCCAACCATACTTCGTAAACCCTTCCTTATACAGATAGTGCAATTTTCGCAGACGTTCTTCGAGCATATCCGCTTCTCCAAGCAAAATTACATAATCTCCGACTTTGGGTATCAATTGAAACTTATCTTTTTTCGAGAAATAAATCTGGTCTATCTGATTTCTCAAAATATTATCCTGTTCTATGAATCTTGCTATCTTATATATTTCATGGTATCTCTGAAAACTTATCGTATCCAAAATAGCCTTCGGTTTCGGTAATCCATCCAACTCTCCACTTGCAATAACAACATTGGCAGCACCACGAAACGAAGCACTGCACACCTGTTCATCGCAATCAAGATAAAACTGTCCTCCCGAAGTATTATATACTCTCACCAACATTCTGTTCTGCGATACATCCATGTTCAACGTTCCGCCCAAAGTCAGAAAAACATTAGCAGTCGATATAAGATTTTGCTGCAAAAGATACGTTTCTATTTCCTCACAATGTATCTCTTTCCTTTTCTTGGATGACAACTTACCGAATTTCCTTTCCACTGTTTTCAATACGTCTCCATTGGAAATCAGTGTATCGCCTCCTTTATAGTCTATTTTTATTTCGATTGTCGCAATACCGAGATTTCGCATTGTTATGTTCGCAAGAACCACAATCACAACAATGGCAAATAAAATCAACAAAACACGTATTGCTTTTCTACTCATTCTCTCTTATCATTTCGGTTATAGGTTCCACAAATCTGTCTATATCACCTGCACCCAGAGTAACCAGCAATTCAGGTTGCAAAGTTTTAAGTAGTGGCAACAACCGGTCTTTCTCAACATAATATTTACTCGACTTACGTATCTTTCCGAGTATTGTGTCCGATGTAATACCCTCTATCGGTTCTTCTCTTGCAGGATATATCGGCAACAATATAATATCGTCCAACAACTCCAACGATTGTGCAAATTCACCGGCAAAATCTCTCGTTCGCGAATAAAGATGCGGTTGAAATACTCCGCAAATCCGTTTATCGGGATACAATTCTTTCAAAGATTTGATTGTAGCCTCTATTTCTTGCGGATGATGAGCATAATCATCATAATATATTGTTTTATCTGTCTTTATTCTCAAATCGAAACGGCGTTTCATTCCCTTGAATGTCGCAAGACCTTCTCGAAATTCACATTCATTCACTCCCAAAGAAAGAGCCATCGACAAAGAAGCAACTGCATTCTCGATATTATGCCGTCCCGGATAGGTCATCTTCATATCATGATATACCTTATCCGGCGTGTGAAAATCGAAATAGTATGCCCCTTCGCTCACTCTGATATTTGACGCATAATAGTCCGCATCGACATCGGTCAAAGAATATGTCGTTTCCGGTACTTCCGACTCTATTTTCACAGGCAGGTTGTTTTTCAAAAACAATCTGCCGTTTTTATCGGTCAGATTTGCGAATTGAATAAACGCCTGCTCCAAATTATCAAGATTTCCGTATATATCGAGGTGATCTTCGGCTATTGAAGTTATCAATGAAAAGAACGGAGACAATCTCAAAAAAGACCTGTCATACTCGTCGGCCTCGACAACAACGTAATCCGAATTATGGTTTACCAAAAAATTCGTGGAATAATTATTTGAGATACCTCCGAGAAACGCACTGCAACCGATACGACTGTTTTTCAAAATATGTGCCGTCAATCCTGCGGTTGTCGTCTTTCCGTGAGTGCCTGCAACAGCTATTGTCTTTTTTCCTCGTGTTATCCTGCCCAAGGCCTCGGAACGCTTGAATAATGGAATACCCATCACCTTTACATATCGAAGAATTGCACTATCCGACGGAATTGCCGGAGTATATATGACCTCATCAACATTCAAAGTCGCAATGTGAGAGCTATCATCTTCATACACGATTTCCACCCCCTCTTGCTCCAACTCCTTTGTCAAGGCTGTACATACCCTATCATAGCCGAAAACGTTGTTTCCCTCTTCTTTAAGGTATCTTGCGATGGCACTCATGCCTATTCCGCCTATTCCTACCAGATAATACGTTCTTGCTTTCATCTTACTTCTTTACAAGCTTTTCAACCTCTTCAACTATCCTTTTATCGGCATCTCTTATTCCCATTGACTGCAAATTGGAAGAAAGTTTTTTTCTCAAACCATCATCATTCATCAACTCATCGATAACAGGTATCAATCTTTCTTTTGCCTCCGCATCTTTTACCATCAATGCGGCATTCTTCGACACCAAAGCATTGGCATTTTTCGTCTGATGATCCTCTGCCACATTCGGGGAAGGAATCAATATACATGGCTTTCCCACTATACATAACTCGGAAACAGCAATAGCTCCGGCTCTCGAAACGATTACATCCGCCAAAGCGTATGCCTGATCCATATCATATATAAATTCATACACCTTTATAAGCGGACTGTCCACCCCTTTCACCCTTGTCTTTGCTTTCTCATAAAACCACTTACCGGTCTGCCAAATCAGTTGTATATCATTTCCGACAAAGTAATCCAAATTCGCAAAAATACTTTCGTTTATCGTCAAAGCTCCGAGACTTCCTCCTATAACCAAAACCGTTTTCTTTCCCTTATTCAAGCCGAAAGTCTCAAAACCCTTTGCTCTTTTTTCTTCTATATTATCGTATAACTGCGAAATATTCTGTCTTATCGGATTGCCCGTAAACACGATTTTATCGGCATCAAACCATCTGTTCATATTATCGTAAGCAACGCAAATCGTATCGACACTGTCGGCAAGCATCTTATTGGTAACCCCGGGATAAGAATTTTGTTCCTGAATAAGAGCCGGCACATGCTTTGAAACAGCAGCAGCCAAAGTAGGACCTGACGCATATCCACCCACGCCTATTGCTACATCCGGAGCAAAAGTCTTTACGATTTTCTTTGCCTTTATGGTCGAATATATCAACTTGAAAGGAAACGATATGTTCTTCCAAAACTTCTTACGCTGAAACCCGACTATCGGAAGACCTATGATTTTATACCCTGCCTGAGGCACTTTCTGCATCTCCATTCTTCCCTTGGCTCCCACAAACAATATTTCCGCATCAGGATATTTTTCTTTCAACGCATTAGCTATCGCTATTGCAGGAAAGATATGTCCTCCCGTACCTCCGCCGCTAATTATCGCTCTCATTTTCTTCTTGTTTTTTCTCGTGAATATTATCCGTTGCTTTCTTTTCAAGATCCATTCCCGTGGAATCAAGATTCGTTTTTTCGGATTCAAGTTCCATTTGATACTTCTTTGCATCGGCACTTATGTTAAGCATTATACCCAATGCAGCACTACTGATGATAAAAGATGTACCGCCGTAACTGATAAACGGCAATGTTTGTCCGGTGACAGGTATCAAAGTGGTTGCCACCATCATATTGACCAAAGCCTGTAAACAAAACACCAAACCTATCCCCACTGCTGCATAACTGCCGAAAGGTCCTCTTGCTGTTTTCGCTATCTTGACCGAACGATAAAACAATATGAAATACAGTATCATTACTATGAATCCGTACAAGACACCTCCCTCTTCCAAGATTATGGCAAAAATAAAATCGTTGTGAGACTCGCTTAGAAATCTTCCCTGTGTGGTATTTCCTATACCTTTTCCTACTATACCTCCTGTGGAAATCGCCATGGTCGCTGTATTAGCCTGAGTTATTTCTTCCGGATTATTATTCACAAAGCCCTCGATACGATTAACCCATGTGCTGCTTCGCTTCAAAATATCAGGGTTCACCACATAAACGCCGACAACGAACAAAGCCAATACTACTCCTGCCGGAACAATAAGCAACCAATTCTTCATTTTTGCCCCTGCAATAAACATCAATCCGTAACAACTTATGAAAACCAATAAAGCAGTGGAGAAATTCTCCGGAAATATCAATCCGCATACCAAAAGCAGTTTGAATGATAACGTCAGAAACTTCTTCCTATCTCTTATGCCATCTCCCAAAATCGCAAGTTCGTTGGAAACATATAATACCAAAATATACTTGACTATTTCAGAAGGTTGGAATTGTCCTATCAACGGAATAACAATCCATCTGTCTGCCGTCTTCCCGGAAATTCCACCCAAAGCCAAAGTAACCAATAACAAAAATAACGAAAAGCCATACGCAATCTTGGTAATTCTCGGATAATAAGAATACTTCACCAGATGAACAAAATATGTTACGAACAAACCGGCAACAATAATACCGAAATGCTTCACGAACATATAGACAATATCACCGTTACCTTTTTCATACACGGTCTTGCCCATAGAGCTGTAAACTTCAATAAGAGAAATCAGCATCAACGCAATATAGGTAATCCATATTACCCTATCCCCCTTTACTCTATACTTCTCGACATCTATTTTCATTTCTCTCAGGCAGGTTTCCCCAATCTATAAGTCATTCACAAGTCTAAGAAATCGTTCTCCATTCAAATCGATTTTATCCTCCGAACCGTTTGCCGGGGAGTATATAACGACATCGGGATTATTTGCAAAGAAATATGCCGTTTTCACAGCCTCCTCCAAACTATTCACCCTAATCAAATTAGTCAAACCTGAAAACGCTTTCTGCACGGCGGCATTTTGTTCACCTGTCAATATTAAAGTATGAACTTTCTGTTTAACCACATCTATCAATGAAGTTAAATCTTCCACCTCCGAACCGAGTTCCAAAATCCATATAATGGGACTGCTTGTGAGTTCAAAAGTGTACCATGTGGAATTAGGCTTTATACTCTTGGAATCGTCGATATAATCTACCCCTTTTATATTTGCCACAACTTGATTTTTATGCCGCAATGCACTCCTATCGAGCAACATGTTTTTAAGAGTTTCATTCCTCATTCGAATCATGTCGGAATAATTACGTTCGGCAAGATTACCATAGACTTTCCTACCCTGAACAGCCAAATCTTCTATATTCATAAGTCCTTATCTTAGTTTTAGAGTTACTATTGTGGTTACGGCAAGAATGATACATATTATCATGAACCGCTGTACTATTTTAGGTTCCGCATAACCTTTCTTCTGGTAATGATGATGAAGAGGGGCCATAAGGAAAAGACGCCTACCCTCTCCATACTTTTTCTTTGTAATTTTGAAGTACGACACCTGCAAAATAACCGACACATTCTCCGCGATGAAAATACCGCATAATATAGGTATCAGCAACTCCTTTCTTATCAGAATTGCGAAAACAGCTATTATACCGCCTATTGCCAAAGAACCCGTGTCGCCCATAAATACTTGTGCAGGATATGTATTATACCACAAAAAGCCCACCGTTGCCCCGACAAAAGCTGCTATGTATATGGTCAACTCCCCGACATTAGGGATATACATTATATTCAAATAGTTGGCAAATATTATATTTCCTGACACCCATGCCAGCACAGCAAGACAGGAACCTATTATGGCAGAAGTTCCTGTTGCAAGACCATCTATGCCGTCTGTAAGATTTGCTCCGTTTGAAATTGCCGTAATGAACAAGATGACTATCGGAATGAAAATAATCCAAGCATAGCTTTTGTAATCCTTTCCAATCCACTTTATAAGCCAACTGTAATCGAACTCATTGTTCTTGACGAATGGTATGGTCGTTTTTGTGGAACGGGAAGACTCCTGCATGAATTCTTTCTTCGCTTGCTCGTAATTCGACTTCTTTTGCAGGTTATGACTCTCGGAATATATGGCAATATCCTGCTTTTCCTTTATAGTTATATCAGGGTGAAAGTACATCATACAACCGACAACCACACCAAGCATAACCTGTCCCACTATCTTCAATTTTCCGCTCAAACCTGCCTTATTCTTCTTGAAAACCTTGATATAATCGTCTATAAAGCCCAATGCTCCGAGCCAAACGGTTGTAATCAACATTATAATCACATAAATATTATCCAGCCTTGCGAATAAAAGAGTCGGTATCAATATGGCTGCCAATATTATAAGGCCTCCCATTGTCGGAGTTCCCTCCTTTGCCTTTTGTCCTTCCAAGCCCAAATCCCTGACGGTTTCTCCGACTTGCTTCTTATGTAAAAGTTCTATCAACCTCTTGCCGAACACTATCGTTATCAGCAATGATGTTATTATTGCCGCAGCAGCACGGAAAGATATGTATTGAAACACTCCTGCTCCCGGTATATTCAAGCTGTTATGCAGCCAATCGAACAAATAGTACAACATATTTTGTCGTTATTTTGAATACTCAATATTTTGAAATTTCCTCTCTATCATCGAAATGATGCTTTTCACCCTTGATTTCTTGGTAAGTTTCATGTCCCTTGCCCGCTATCAATATTATATCCTGCTTACACTGTGTCACTGGCAACACTGTTAGTAATTTTACTGGTGCTATTTGTTCTTATGGCTTCATGCCTGTCGGCAACACAAAACACATTCGCGTAATCTTTTATCCCCGCTTTCATATCGCTCAATATATCATTCGGTTCCTCATATCTCGGATTATCCGAAGTCAATATCAATATATCACTGCCATTCTGAGCTATTGCAGCCATTTCAGGTCTTTTGGTTTTATCCCTGTTTCCTCCGCATCCGACAACCGTTATCAATCTGCCACCTTGTCTTATTGAATTTATGGTGGATATGACATTATTCAAAGCATCGGGAGTATGAGCATAATCCACTATTGCGGTGGCTCCGTTCTTCAAATAATGCGGTTCGAATCTTCCCGACGCAGCTCTCAAATTACTCAATCCGACCAAAGTCTCCTCTTCTTTCAACCCGCACAAGCGTGCTATTCCATAAATCGCCAAAAGATTATATGCATTGAATTTTCCCACAAGCCTCGTAGAAACCTCCTTGCCATTAACCTCCAGCAACAAACCTTCAAAGCAATTCTCTATAATCTTTGCTTTGAAATCGGCAGGTTTTGTCAGACTGTATGTATATTTTTTCGCAAGAGTATTCTCCAACATTTTACCGCCGTTTTTGTCATCTGCATTGGTGAGAGCAAATGCCTGTTTGGGCAAAGAATTGAAAAATCCCTGCTTTGCAAGTATGTAATTGGCAAAAGTCTTGTGATAATCCAAATGGTCATGCGTGATATTGGTAAACACTCCGCCGAAAAAGTTCAAACCCTCTATTCTTTTTTGGACAACGGCATGCGAACTGACCTCCATGAAAACATACTCACAACCGCAGTCAACCATTTCTGCAAGCAACCGATTAAGTGTCAAGGAATCCGGAGTGGTTCTTTCAGTCGCAACTTCTCTATCGCCTATTCTGTTTACGATAGTCGATACCAATCCGCACCGAAAGCCAAGCGACTTGAACAAATTATATGAAAGCGTTGCGATGGTCGTTTTCCCGTTCGTTCCCGTAACCCCTATAAGTTTCAATTTGGAAGAAGGATTATCGTAGAAATTCCTTGCAATAATTCCTATTGCCTGTCTTGAATTTTCAACCTGCAAATAAACAACCCCATCATTCAACTCGACAGGCATATCCTCGACGACAACCACAACCGCACCTTTTGCTATTGCCGCATTTATATAATTATGGCCATCAGACACCTCTCCCCTTTCTGCCACAAACAAATCACCTGCTTCCACCTTACGGGAATCGAACTGTATCCGATGAACATTAACATCTTCACCGCTCGTTCTTTGAAGCACCTTCAAACCTTTCAACAAACAAGACAAACTCTTCATCTCTATTTCTCCTCTTCTCTCGGGCTTCTCAGTCCGAGAACTATCACGTTATTTCTTTTATCTATCCTACTTCCCGCCGCTACACTCTGGCTGACGACCTTGCCTTTCCCATGAAATCTCACTTTCATTCCCAAATTTTCAAGCATATAAACCGCATCTTTTATCGTCAGCCCGACAACATTAGGAACAATGCCGCTTTGTACATTTTGCTCCGACAAAGCACACATTCCGTTTATATCCTTGCCTTTGACCCACATAACAGACGGCTTGGTAATATGCAAGCCGAGACTTTTACAGAAAGCATAAAAATCTCCTCCGTTGCCATACCCTATTACAGGATACTTCACAGTTGATTCCTTTATATTCGTTTTATTGAAATCTATCCTCGTACCGACAACCCTATCCGACAATTCTCTGAATACAGGAGCAGCCAAATCTCCGCCATGAGTTCGAGCCTTTTGGGGCTTACTTATCACCACAATACAGGAATACTTCGGAGCATCGGCGGGGAAATAACCCACGAACGAAGCTCTGTGTTGAATACCTGCATGTTTCTTGTCATAACCTATCTCCGCAGTTCCTGATTTCCCAGCAATTCCATACGATGCCGTCTTCAATCTTCTGCCAGTTCCATTCTGCACAACACCTTTCAAAACATTATGCAACTTATCTATCGTTTCTCTTTTGCAGATTGCCTCCGACATAATTATGGGAGCGAATCTTTCAACCTCTTTTCCATCTTTCACAACCGATTGAACGAACTGAGGCTTCACCATCACACCCTTATTCGCAATGGCATTGTAAAAAGTCAATATCTGCAAAGGGGTCATTCTCGAAACATAACCGAAACTCATTCGCAAAAGGTCTGTAGGATTTTCCGAAGAACCTATTTTCGGCTTAGGCTCATGCACTTTTATATTCAATCCGAGAGGTTCGAAAGCAAAGTACTCTTTCAAGTCCTTACTGAAATCCGCCCTTTTCTTGTTGTATATATTGTAAACAAGCTGGCTTATACCTACATTCGAGGACATTTCCAAAGCTCTTGCAAAAGAAACCAAGCCATGGTTCGTTCCTCCGACATCTCTTATCGGTTTTTCGTTTCCGGGGAAATTCTTCACACCTGTCGGAACCAAATCGGAAGTATCTGCCAAACCTCTATCCAATAACATCATGGCAGTAACTATCTTGAATGTTGAACCCGGCTCGAAAGAATTCGATATGGCAATATTATCCGATTCGACATACTCTCCGTTCTTATTCAATGACAGATTGGAAATAGCCTTTATATATCCTGTTTCAACCTCCATAAGAACCACACAACCACTTTCAGCCTCACTGCTATCGAGACAACTGCGTAGAGAATTTTCTGCCAATTCCTGCAAACTCACATCCAACGTGGTTACAACGTCCATGCCGTCTATGGTCTTTATCTTTTCATCGGTATTCACGGGAACCCATTCATTCGGGTTGATTTTTATCTCCAACCTTTTTCCATGCACACCCGACAAATACTGCGTAAAAGCTCCATCTATACCATTATAGCAAGTATCACAACCGTTATCAGTAACATTGATACCTATCGTTCTTCTCGCCATGGGATAATAAGGATAAACCCTCTTGGAACCTTTCTCCACATGAACCGCTCCGACAAAATCATATTTACCTGTCGGCTTCTTTCTTTTAAATCTCTGATACCCGATTAAAGGAAAACGCTTCATACGTTCCAACTCTTTCTCAGAGACTTTCCGCCTCACTGTAACATACCTGCGTTCCGCCTTTCTTGCTTTGAGGAAGTATCGTTTGTATTCAGCAGCACTTTTGCAATCCCTACCGTTCTGAAATACCTTTGCCAAGCTATCGCACAAAGCATTCATGTTCTTATTAAAGTCCTCTTGCGATATAACCCACTGCTTTACCTTATGCTTGCTCTCCTTATCGAACTCCAAACTTTTACCCAAGTCTATATAAACATCATACTGCGGTTCCGTTGTTGCCAATAAAAGATACTCCCCGTTATCAGGATCCATGGCATAAATATTCCCTCTTTTGGCACTGACTACTCTTTCCTTTATAATCCTTTTCTGCTCTTGCTTAGTCCAAAACTCCTTTCTTTCCCCTGTCTTCAAATACACGACTCTCACAAAAACGACAATAAACATCACGCCCAATAGCAAATACACTATCGACATTCTAACAGTTCCTTGTTTATTGTCATTACTCATTTTCTTCCTCTTTACCGGATATGAATATCACCTCTTTTATCGGTTCTTTCGACACTCCTATTCCAATCGGTTCCAATTTCTTTGCCAACACCAACATCATTGACGAGTTCTGATAAGTAGTCTTGATTTTGGTATGCCTTTGATGCAACTGTTCTATTTCTTTCGAGCAAGCATTTATCCTCTTCACTGTCCCCTCAATCTTATATCTGTTGGTTATATACAAAAGAATAAGCAACACTATCAGCAACACCAACCGTATATTGGAAACAAGCCAACGTCCCAACAATAAATCCCCCTGTATAAACTTCTTAACTCCTATCTTCATACTTACTTCTTTTGAGCAATTCTCAACTTTGCACTTCTTGACCGCGGATTTCGTTCCAACTCCTCATCCTTTGCCGTAATCGGCTTACGGGTTATCTGCTCAAACCCGGTAATCACATTCCCATAGAAATCTTTCTCCACCTTTCCATCGCAATTACCCGTCTTCATGAAATTCTTTACTATCCTGTCTTCCAAAGAATGGTAGCTCATCACAACCAACCTCGCCCCCGGCACCATAAGCCGACCACATTGTTCCAGCATTTTTTTCAAGCAATCCATCTCACGATTAACCTCTATCCTCAAAGCCTGAAAAACCTTTGCGAAGAATTTATTCTCCTTTCCCCTCGGTACACATTTTGCCAATACATTCATCAAGTCGGAAGTCGAGAATATCCCCTCTTCCTGCTTTGCAATCAAAACTTTCGCAATACTATAAGCATTAGCCAACTCACCATAATCTCTGAAAACCCTGCAAAGTTCCTCCAACGAATAAGAGTTCACCACATCAGCCGCAGTAAACCCGCCTTTATTGTTCATTCTCAAATCCAACGCCCCTTCAAAACGTGTACTGAACCCCCGCTCGGGACAATCCAACTGATGTGAAGAAACACCCAAATCCGCTATAACTCCATCTATTCTCGTCGCTCTATACAATCGCAAACACTCTTCAAACTTATCGAAGTTCTCTCCTATCAAACAAAACCTTTCATCATCGATTGCATTCCTTGTTGCGTCCGGATCTTGGTCGAAAGCGAATAACCGTCCGTCTCCCGAAAGCCTTTCCATTATAGCTCTCGAATGTCCGCCACCGCCGAAAGTAACATCGACATACGTACCATCGGGCTTTATATTCAAGCCCTCGATACATTCATGCAACATTACAGGTATATGATAGCTATTCTCCGACATTTTCTCTTAAATCCTTATCAGCCTTAACGACACCGCTCAACAACTCCTCCGCAGAAGCGACATAATCAAAGTTATCGTCATCAATTTCGTTATACTTCTTGGCATCCCAAATCTCCATATATTTTCCGGAAGCCACAACAACAATATCTTTATCAATATCAGCCGTAGTCCGTTGTTCCATCGGGATAAGAATACGATCGTTACCATCAAGCTCTATTATATTGGCTTGCGTCAACCGTCTGTATAACCGCTTGGCCTTAGGATTGTAAGGATTAAGATTAGCTTGAAGTCTCTCAACTTCTTTTTGGAAATCGGAGTAGGTAAAAAGTTCCAAGCATGAATTATAGATACTCTTTCTTATGACAAATCTCACATCATCGCCGACAACGATTTGCTTCTTCAAAGCGACAGGCAACTTAAACCTGCCGTTTGAATCCATCTTGCAAAACTCGACACCAACAATCAATGACATGACGAACTACTTATTATTTTTCGGATTACAAAGCTACTACTTTTATTCCACAAAAATCCATTTGTTGAAAACTTTTTCCCTTTTTATCCCCGAAATTCCCATTCAGATACCGAATAATACGTCTTAAAGGCAAAAAAGTTTCACACCCTCTCACAAATTTTCACTCTGACTATCAAACCATTGCCTGAAACAAAGGAATAAATCTTCCTTTCTTATCCGCCAACTTGCTATCTTTGCGAGTTCATTCAAATAAGAAATTCATGAATAAATCACTTGCAAAACCCATATTCCTGCTCTTTGCAATTGCAGTTCTGATTGTCTCTTGCAGCAAACCCGAAGCCAAACTGCAAAAATTCACCCTCGACGGCAGAGTGCAAGGCACCTACTATCACATAGTCTATTACCACTTCGATGATAAAGCCGCAACAAAAAAGAACCTCCTCACCCAAGCCGACATACAACACGGCATCGACAGCATCTTCAAAGCAATAGACGAAACCCTCTCCCTCTGGAATCCTAACTCCATACTGAGCAAAGTGAACGACAACAAAGAGACCCTCCTCAACCAAATCTTCATCGACAACTTCAACTCCGCCATGGCATTCTCCGCACTGACCGACGGCGACTTCGACATCACCGTTGCCCCACTGATAAAAGCATACGGCTTTGCCAACGAAAAAGGCAGTAAACCCACCGGCCGCCAATCCGACTCGCTATTACAATACATAGGCTACAAAAAAGTACAAATCAAGGATAGAAAATTAGAAAAACAATACCCACAAACACAGTTGGATTTCAATGCAATTGCACAAGGCTACACTACCGACTGCATAAGCAAATACCTCTCCGCTCACAGCATCACCTCCCATATCGTCGATGTCGGCGGAGAAGTATATGCGAGCGGCAAGAAACCCGACGGACAACAATGGAGAGTGGCAATCGAACAGCCGAGCGACAGCATCGATGCCCCAAGACAATACAACACTCTCATCAGACTCGAAAACCAATCCATCGTTACAAGCGGCAACTACCGCAAATACACCATAGAAAACGGCATAAAATACACACACACCATCAACCCCCACACAGGCAAACCCGCCAAGCACTCCCTACTCAGCGTATCCGTAACAGCACCCACCTCCACCGAAGCCGATGCCCTTGCAACAGCCTTCATGGTCATGGGAATGGAAAAAGCAGAACAATTCATGGTCAAACACCCCGAATATCAAGCCGTCTTCATATACTGCGACGAAGACGGCAAAACCAAAACCAAGATAAGTGAAGCACTGAAATCCAAAATAGAAACCATAGAATAAACCATGTATTCATGTTTCTCCGACAGATAGAAGCATACCTGCAACACAAGTTGACGGAAGATCAGGAAAATCTGACGAAGCTACTGTCCAATTTTCTGTTTCACTCCCCCGACACCAAAATATTCATAATAAACGGATACGCCGGCACCGGCAAAACCAGTCTTGTTTCAGCCCTTATCCAAACCCTTCCATACTACAATCTGAAAACAACCCTGCTTGCCCCAACCGGACGAGCCGCCAAAGTACTCGGCAACCATTCCAATCGCTCTGCCTCCACAATCCATAAGCATATTTACTACACCTCAGGCGACCCCAACGGTATAACAACCCTCAAACTCAAACAAAACAAGACCTCTGATACCATATATATAACAGACGAAGCCTCCATGATAGGCGAAAGCGAATCCCTTTTCGCCGGTCGCAGCCTTCTGCAAGACCTCATAAACTACGCCACAAGCGGCAGAGGCAACAAAATCATCTTCATCGGAGACACCGCACAACTTCCACCAATCAACAACCCATACTCTCCTGCCCTCAATCCCCATTACATCGAGACCAACTTTCACGTCAACGTTGCATACTACCAACTCACCCAAGTCGTCCGCCAAGCACTCACCTCCGGCATACTGAAAAACGCCTCCAACATACGCTGGGCATTAGCCCGCAATCGCATCAAACTCCCCATTTTCAAAATCAAAAACCACCCTGACATCAAGCGACTGGACACCTACGACATGGAAGAAACCCTCCTTGGCGAATACCGTCTTCACGGTGTCAACGATGTAGTCATCATAACCCGCACCAATCGCCTCGCCAACATGATAAACCAATACGTTCGCACACGCATACTCGAAAAAGAAAACCGCATAGACATAGGCGAAACTCTCATGTCCGTCAAAAACAACTACCACTGGACAGGAAAAGCAGAGCGAGCCGACTTCATCGCAAACGGAGATATGCTCCAAATCACACACATCTACCGATACGAAGAAGCCTACGGACTAAACTTCGCAGACATAGCAGTCAAATTCGCAGATTATCCCGAACAAGAAGAAATCGAACTCACCATCATATTGGACACCCTCTTCGACAACCAAGCCTCCCTATCCGCCGACAAACAACAGCAACTCTACAACCGTCTCTACGCACATTACAGCCAAGACACCCGCAACAAAGCCCTCATACAACACAACATCAAACAAGACAAGCACTACAACGCCCTTCAAGTCAAATTCGCCAACGCCCTTACATGCCACAAAGCTCAAGGCGGCGATTGGCACAGCGTTTTCATCCAACAAGGTCTCTTCAACACCGAAATGTTCGACCAAGACTACCTCCGCTGGCTTTACACCGCCGTAACAAGAGCAAGAAAACAACTATACCTGATAAACTTTTCCGAAGACTTCTTTTTTCCTGACGAATAACCCCTTTTCACCTGACATATACGCACAAAAAAAAGGTCATAGAATGTTTTTCCATGACCCTCAAACAATTATGAAAATATATAATTAGTTTTAGCCTCCGAGTTTCCCTCACAAGTGAAATCTATCAAACCATCTCACCAAGTTACCTCTGAAAGGCGATTGCAAAGATACATATTTTATTCATACCATGCAAATGCCAAATGCTCCCAGAAATCCACAATTAACAATTCAACAAATCCTTCAATTATTCACTTTTAATTTATTGATTGGGGGGGGTATTTTCCAAAAGGAAATTCCTTTTATTTCGAAGAATATCGACCATTTCCTCTCGTTTTTCCCATCTTCGGGCAAAATAGAGAAAATCACACAAAACTACACTTTTAACATTTCAATACCTATTTTCTCATCAGAATTTCCCACATAAAACACCTCTCCAATAGAAATTTTACCATAAGCACTATGAACTCCCCTACCAATTCGCACAAAATCCATGCTCGCCAACCTCGAACAACGGGCAAACCTCATATTCCCATAACCGAACCTGCTGTCGGCGTTGCCGGACTTGCCGGCAACTTGAAAAAAGTGTCAGTTTCGATTTGGAAAATTGACACTTTTACAGTAGGAAATTGACACTTTTTGACTACAAAATTGACACTTTTGCACTACAGAATTGACACTTTTGCACTACAGAATTGACACTTTTTCACCTTAAAAGTGTCAGTTTTCTCACCTTCCCATCAAGTTTGCAGACAATAGGCTCAACTTCAAGCATTTTCCCATCAGGTTCTGCGACGATTAAAACAGAGCGAAAGGGCAAGAAAAAAGCCTCGGAGGTGAGAACCTCCGAGGCTTGAAGTATTTGTTAGATCATGAAAATCTATCGGATAATCATCTTGTGGGATTGTACTGCGTTGCCGCTTTGTACTTTCACTACGTAGGCTCCTGCCGCTACGCCTTCGATGTTGAAGTTCCTTGCGGTGGTCTCATATACTTTTTGTCCCAAGGTGTTATATACTTCCGCCTTTACGTTCTTGCCGCATTCGATGATGATGTTGCGGTTGTTGTTCCTTATGCTCAGGTCTGCCACTTTCTCGACATCGGTGATGGATACGTTCTTCTCGCCTATCTTCAATTTGAAGCGGTCGGCATTCTCTCCGCTTGCGATATTCACGGTATAAACATCGCCTTGGTTCATAACGATTTCTTCTTCATTGTCGATTAGGGTCAAGCTGTATCCTTCGGGTATGTTCTCTGCTATGATTTCAACGCTTCGTGCTTCGCCTGACTTAATGTTCATTGTTGCAGTGTAAGGCAGGCTGTTCACTTCTTCTTTGCAAAGATTGATACCATTGCAAAGCAAATAAGGTTCTGCCACGCTGCCGTCGCCGAATAATTTGTTGGCGTCGAAAATGTCGTAATCCTCTCTTGCCGCTTCGTTCTTTGCAAACATCACAGGAACTTTGTAACCGTCGGTGGAAACGGATACGGTCAAGAAGTCTCTCTTGGCAGGGGTGCTTTTCGCCGTGGTGGTTTGCGTCGTGGTGGTTTGTGTCCATGACTTCTGCATATTTACGGTCTTGCTTCCGATAGTTGCGAAGTTAACGAAGAAACCATGTCCGCCGTCAACCTTTTCCGTAGAATTTGAAATGGTTCTCCAAGCGTTGCTTTCCCTTACATATACTGTCTGTCCTTGAACCAACTGATTGCTATTGTCGGTTTGTATTCCGGAAATTATGTTGCTTGCAAGCATTGCTGCTGGGTATGGGTTCGCCAATGCCATCCAATTACCTTTGGTTCCGTCGCCGCTATTTTCTTTTACATCGGCTGTTACGGTTACGTCATCATTTACCAACGTACCTGTGCTTTCCAAGGTGAAGCCTTCATTGGTATAAACCAATATGCCGTTGCCTTTTCCTACATGGTCGCCGCTTTGTGTATCTGTATAATAGTGCAAATAGTCGTCTGTTGCCCAATCACCTGTTCTATAATCGAACGCAAGTGCGACAATGGCAGGTTGACCGATAAAATATCTTATGTCTTCATTCATCGCCAAACCGATGAAGTTCCAACTTCCTGCCGTTATGTTCTTCTGCATCGTGGCTGTCAAGGTCGTATTACTCCTCTTATCTATCAGGTTACCGCCATCGGCAATGATTATGTTCGCTCCGGAGGGCACATTTTTGTTCTCTTGAACCGTAATTGTATGACCGGCAGAAATAGTAAACTGAGTCTTTCCCGTACCTGTAAAATTCCAAGTACTTATATTCGAAAAATCTCCGCTATTCTTACTAATCAATATTTTGTTGGCAGTTATTGATTCTATGCCATTGTTGACATGAACAATATTTCCGTCGCTAAAAATAAACCCCGTTTCTGTCAATCCAGAGTTAAGGAAGACGCTATCTTCTGTCGTTGCTGATGGACCTAATGGACCTGAAACGTGATCCAAATGCAGAACATGAGAAGTATCGGCATTCGTTATAAGGAAGATACTTGTTGTATCAGGCTGTTGATAAATACCTGAAAGATTTGTCTCAACATATCCCACATAACTATTGTAAACAGCTCCATTCGCATTCCCCTCTTTTTTGACATAGGTAATACCTGCCATTTTGGACTGTCCGATTGAGGTTGCATTAAGATTTATAATAGTGTTATCTACAGCACAAGCTATAATCGTATCAAAAGGGGAAAGACGACCGACAAGTCCTCCTAAGGTATGAGAACCACTACCGGAAACTGTTATATTTCCACTATACGAACAATACTCCATGATATTTGAGGAAGTCGCAAAAGATAATGTCGCACCAACTAATCCTCCTATGATAGCAGAACTTGATGTTGTAATATTGCAATTAACTGCATTACAGAAAGATATTTTTGCACTTTCTGCAACAAATGATGTCAATAATCCCCCATAAAAAGAACCTGAGTTTTCTTCAAGGTTGCACTCTAATAGTTGAATACTATCAAGTTTTCCGTTATGCAGTCCACTACACATGATTCCAGTACTTTTGGACGTAACATTCAATCCGTATAATAGAAGATTCTTCACTGTACCCGTAACATATCCGAATAATGAATTGCTTTGCGTTCCTTCGGCTGTTATCATATAGCCTTGACCATCGTATGTTCCATTAAAGTACTTAATATCAGGGAATGTATTGTTAGGAAATTCTATATTTGCAGTCTGAATGTAATTTTTGTCGGTACTATCCGGTATTGCCAAGAAATGTTGATAGGTTGCTATTTTGTACGGGTCTTCTGCAGTTCCGCTTCCTCCTGCAAATTGAGCAAATTGAGCCATACTCTGTCCTGCGGACAATATGACAAGGGAGAATAATACTGTTGTCAAAATAATCTTTTTCATACTCTTACTCCTCCTTTTTGTTGCTTTTGTAAATTTTCACTCCGGCAAAACTGCCTACCAAGCCCAATAACAATAATGTTGCTGGTGCAATAGGGTTATTCTGTGTTTGTATGCCATGATTGCTTTGGTCGGCAATCGCTGTTGATGGTGTTGCCGGCAAAGGCGGGTCGGCTTTCAGCATTGGTGAAAGACATACGAATAGCACTATCGTGCAAATTGATTTCCTCATAATCTTATATTTTTATGTTCGACATTTCATTCTGTACAATGTACACTATTTTATTTCCTCTTTTAATAGTTTGCAAAGGTACAAAAGAAAATATGAATACGATAAACACCTCATTTGCCAAATGTTAAGTCGATGGTTTAATCACGAAAAACATTTATGTATTTTTGCTTATTGTTTTTCGGGGGGTAATTTTTAAGGTTCAAATGATTATGTATGCTTCTATACTTTTCTTCCCATGGTCTGCGGAGATATGAAAATAAATTTTCTTTCACGATTGCACTTTTAACGTTTCGAGCCGTTTTTCCGCTCCTCGAACTATTCGTTTTTCTCTTGTCCGACTATTATGAGATGGGTTGATTGGTACAAAAAACTTCTCGTATTACAGAGACAACGACACCAAGTATCTGTTTCACCGAAACAGTATGCCGTTTCGCAAAAATGAAACGCCGAAAGAATTTACTCAATCGGCGGTTGAATTTATCCTTTCGGCGTTTTCTTTTCGTATGACTTGACTGTGATTTTGAACAAGCACGTTTTCACGCGGGACTTACGGGAAAAGAAAAAGCGGTGGTTCGATCTTGTTTCATCGAACCACCGCCATGAGTTGTATTTCCTTAGTGCTAATCGACCATGATGACCAAGCATTTGCTTGCTTTCCAGAATAAATCCGGATTTGTTATCCTTATGGAACTTGGTCTCGACGGGTCGCCTTCCAAGGAGTAGGAAGATGTCGGGTGAGAGGTTACGAGTTTTATTCTCTTTCCCGTCAACGGTATCTCCTGTGTGTTTCTTGTATCTATCTTCGTGAATGCGGCGAAGTCGGCGTTGTTCGATAGGACGTTTGTTTTACCGAAACCGATGAAACCTCCTTTTCTGTCGATTACATTCTTGGTTCTAAGTTCTTTCTTTGTGCCGATGGTAAAGTATGCTGTGTACTTCTCGTCTTCTATCTGCATTATCTGTTTGTCTTTCTTCTTCGAGGCGTTCTCCAAATTCTCGACATTCTTGGTCAATTCATCGATTTTCACGTTTTTCTTTTCCAATTCCGCCGTCAAGGTTTGGATTTGGCTTTCCTGCTCTTTTATTCGTTGTTCCAAGTTCTCGACAAAGGTTTGCAGTTGTTTGTTTTGTTTCTGCAATTTACTTACTCTGGAATGTACTGCGGCGAGTTTTTCCTTGTCTTTTGCGAGTATGTCGTTTATGGTGGCGATTTTGGTTCTTATACTCGAAGCTGCGTCTTTGCTTACTTCGCCCGAGGTGTTTGCCGCTTGTGCAACATCGGAGTAGGTTTTGGTTATCTCGCCCAGACTTGCGTCTATTTCGTTCAACTGTTGGAAAAGCGTTTCCATTTCAGCGTCTTTGTTGGACATAACCGCTGCAAAGGAGTCCTGCAACTGCTTTTCTCTTTCTTTGGACAAATCTTTGTTACAAGCCGTCAAGGCTGCAAGGCATATAAAGCCTGCGGTAATCAATTTTCTCTTCATAAGTTCTCTGTTATTGTTCAAAATCAAAATTATTAACTTCGCAAAGGTAGTACAAAAACAACAATCTGCAAAGAATTATTGTTCTTTTGCTGCGAAATGTGCCTTTCGGCAATGGAAAATATCGTATAATTGCAATCGAAAAATGAGCGAATATATGTCTGAGGATAAACTCGAAATACTTGGTGCAAGGACGCACAATCTGCAAAACATTTCCCTCTCGATGCCTCGCAACAGTCTGATTACCATTACAGGGTTAAGCGGCAGCGGTAAGAGTTCTTTGGCTTTCGACACCATATATGCGGAGGGTCAGAGGCGTTACTTGGAGACGTTTTCTTCCTACATAAGAAATTTTATGGGGAATATGAGCAAACCCGATGTGGATAAGATAAGCGGCTTGTCTCCCGTAATCTCGATAGAACAAAAAACCACGAATAAAAATCCTCGTTCGACCGTCGGTACAACGACGGAGATATATGACCTTTTGAGACTTCTGTATGCCAGAGTGGCAGAGGCTTATTCCGTGAATACGGGGGAAAAGATGGTGAAGTACACGGAAAAACAGATTTTGGAGGAGATGGAGCAGTCTTATAACGGGGAATATATCGTTATTCTTGCTCCGGTGGTGAAAGGCAGGAAGGGACATTACAGAGAGTTGTTCGAAACGATTGCGAAGAAGGGATTTCTCAAAGTGAGGGTAGATGGCGAAATCATGAATATAGTGAGCGGTATGAGGGTCGACCGTTATAAGGTTCATGATATAGAGATTGTGGTGGATAAGTTGAAGATCGATAGCGAGGGAAAGAGGGAGAGGTTGAAGAAGTCGGTGGAAGTTGCTTTCAAACATGGCAAGAACAGCCTTATGATCGAGGACGAGAACGGCAAAATAAGGTTTTTCTCAAAGAACCTTATGTGTCCGACAACAGGAATTGCTTATCCTGAACCCGAACCGAATACCTTTTCATTCAATTCGCCATACGGGGCTTGTCCGTTTTGCAACGGCTTGGGAGAGGTGTCGCAAGTGGACATCGACAAAATAATTCCGGATAAGAGCAAGAGCATTGCCCGAGGCGGTCTCGCTCCGATAGGGAAGCCAAATGCGGGCAGTTGGTTCGTCAAGCAGGTTGTGCAAGTCGGAAAGAGGTACGGTTTCGATTTGGAAACCCCTTTGAAAGATTATTCGCAAGAGGCGATGAATGCTTTGTTATACGGCATATCGGAAGATGAGGGAATTATTCCGACGGACGGTTTTCAAGGTGTGGTAAATTTCATTTCGACCCAATTCAATGATGCGAACCTTCCGGCATCTCTGCAAAAATGGGCGGCAGGTTTCATAACGAAAAAGGTGTGTCCTCATTGCAACGGCGACAGATTGAAGAAAGAGAGTCTTTGCTTCAAAATCGGAGAGAAAAACATTGCGGAACTTGCCAATATGGACTTGACGGAGCTTTCGCAATGGTGCTTGGAAATAGAGCAAAAGCTGAACGAAAGGCAACGAAGTATTGCTTCCGAGATTTTGAGAGAGATAAACACAAAGATAAACTTCCTTCTGGACGTGGGCTTGGGGTATTTGAGCCTCAACAGAAGCTCACGCACTCTATCAGGTGGAGAAAGTCAAAGAATAAGGCTTGCTACGCAGATAGGGAGCAAGTTGGTCAACGTGATGTATATCCTCGATGAGCCGAGCATAGGCTTGCATCAATCGGATAATGTGCGATTGATTAAGTCGCTGCAAAAGTTGAGAGACATGGGAAACACTGTCATCGTTGTGGAACATGATAAGGATATGATGTTGGCATCGGATTTCATAGTGGATATAGGACCGGGTGCCGGCGTGAACGGAGGTCGGCTGACGGCAATAGGAACTCCGAAAGAGATTTTGAAGCAAAACTCTCTTACCTGCCTGTATCTGCGTGGTGAAAAGAAGATAGAAGTTCCGAAAGTCAGAAGAAAAGGCAACGGCAAGGCGATAGACCTGTCGGGAGCTTGCGGAAATAATTTGAAGAATGTGAATTTGCACCTGCCATTGGGGCTTTTCGTATGCGTTACAGGTGTTTCCGGAAGTGGAAAGTCATCTTTGATTAACGATACCTTGCATCCTATTTTGAGCAAGTTGTTTTACCGAAGCGAGAAACCCATTCTCCCATACGAAAGCATCAAAGGGGTGGAGAATATCGACAAGGTGATAGAGATAGACCAGTCTCCTATCGGCAAGACACCGAGAAGCAATCCCGCAACATTCATAGGCGTGTTCGACGATATAAGAAGGCTGTACGCATGTCTTCCGACTGCGAGAATAAGGAACTATCAGGCAGGACGTTTTTCCTTCAATGTCAAAGGCGGTCGGTGCGAGGAATGTCAGGGTGCCGGTGTGAAAACGATAGAAATGAATTTCCTTCCGGACGTTTACGTTACTTGTCAGGAGTGTGGGGGAAAGCGATACAACAGAGAGACTTTGGAAGTACGGTACAAAGGGAAGAATATAAGCGATGTGCTGAACATGAGTTTTTCAGAGGCAGTCGTTTTCTTCGAGAACTATCCCGGCATCAAACGTCAGCTATCCATGGTTACCGAAGTGGGATTGGGTTACCTTACTTTGGGACAACCCTCGACCACTCTTTCAGGAGGTGAGTGCCAAAGAATAAAACTCGCTGCCGAATTGGGCAAAAAAGATACGGGAAAGACCTTATACATACTCGACGAGCCGACAACGGGACTTCATTTCGAAGATATAAGAGTTCTATTGGAGGTTCTGCAAAAGTTGGTCGATAAAGGCAACAGCATGCTTGTGATAGAACACAATCTTGATGTGATAAAGGTGGCGGATTACCTCATCGACATGGGTAATAAGGGCGGAAAGGCAGGCGGAAACATAGTTGAATGCGGTACTCCCGAAGAACTGGCTCGGTCGTTACTTGAAAAGCGAATTATAACACAACGTTTTACGCAGCAAAATAGGCACAAGGAGCAAAAAAAGCCTTGATAATTTTGCTCGCAAGAAAAAATATTGTAATTTTGCAACCTCAAACGGCGGGATAGCTCAGTTGGTTAGAGCGTCGGATTCATAACCCGGAGGTCACGAGTTCAACTCTCGTTCCCGCTACATCAAGAGAAACTTCAACAAATCGGGGTTTCTCTTTTCTTTTTCTCTTTCTCAAAAAATTCGATTTTCTCCCGGCTTGACTGCATTGTGATTTGCACCCGACCGAAATGCGACATGATAAAGCAAACCGACATTTGTCGGGACTTTGATGTGCTTTGATTTGTCAAAACTCCGATTTCGCTGTTTTATCAGAACGGATAGCCTATACCGATCTGCAGTTGAAGGTCCTTGAACTTGGTATCCTGAATGACAAATCTGTCTTTCTCGGGACGTGCAGGGTCATACATTTTGGCGGCAAGGTCAAATCGCAAAATCAGGAACTGTATGTTTATTCTCAATCCCAAGCCTACTCCGACGGCTATCTCTTTATAGAACCGTTTTATGTCGAATTCGCTACCTCGAACGATTTCTTCGCCTTTCCATGTCCATATATTGCCGGCGTCCAAGAAGGCTGCACCCTCGAATACGCTGAATAACGGAAACCTATACTCCAAATTGATACCGAATGTAAGGTCTCCGGTTTGTGTTTTATCGTATTCGTTTGTCGAAGCGCTGCTTCCGGGTCCCAACTCCCGTAGTTGCCATGCTCTTATGTTGTTCGCTCCACCCGCAAAGAAACTCTTCTCATAAGGGAGACTCGTTGCATTGCCATAATACCAGCCTATGCCGGCAAAGAACCTGCTCACGAACTTGGTTTTCTTTTTAAGCGTATGATAATGCACAAAATCCAAGTCGCCTCTCAGATATTGGGAATAAGGAATGCCGAACATTTCGTATTGTCCTTGCGAGTTTTTCGATTGTTTCGATAACTTGCTTATCAGATAGAGGAGGTTACCGGAAGCCTCCACGTTTGTACGAATGTAATTGAAGTCTTTGGTTTTGGATGTCGCCTGTCCGTTGTGAACGAAACCGAATCTCGTGTCCATAACCAAATGGTCGGACATCTGATACTGTATTCGCTTGTCGAGTTTCGCAATAAGGGCGGCATAGCTGTCGTCTGTTATCTCCATATCCACGTAATTCACCTCAACCGGACTGAAAGAAAAACTGTTTGCAGGACTGCTTTGCCAAGAGTATTCATAGTTTATGGTGGATATTTTACGATTATAATATGTGCGTCTCTGTGTATTATAGGCGAGTTTTATGGAAGTATGCGGACGAAATCTCATGGAATAAAGACGTGTCGAAAAAGGAGCAAGGAAACGCGGCAATTCTATTCCCACATCAAAGCCCAACTCGAAAGCATTGAACCAATTCCAAAGGTTTTCTCCCTTGCTCGACGAGAATATATCGCTGCGAACCTCTGCCGCCGTCTTGATATTGGCGGACAAAATCTCCGCTCCTTTAAGCAGGTTGCTATGGGAAAATCCTATGTTTATTTCCGAACCGAGACTCGAGCTTTGTTGCAGGTTTATACTGTTGTTCGTGGCAGAGAAATTCATTTCAAAGGAAGTTGTCAGCTTGATCGGCTGAGACATTGACAGTCTTATAAGACAATCCAAGGGCAATGTGTCTGCTGCATTGTTGCTTTGAGGGAAGAAAGATATGTCTATATATTTGAAATTTTGTAATTGTGAAAGAGCGTTACGGGTATTCCTTGCCATGGTCGGCGAAAACATGTCTCCGTTTTGGAAAAGTATGCTTCGCATTATGGGTTTGTCCTTTATGGATTGATGACCCGTACGAATGAATTCGAAACGGGACAATTTGGCTGTCTTGTGAGGTTTGTGCATAACTTCATTTGTATCCGTTATTTGCGGACGTTCCGAAGAGGAAGCCGAAGAATAATCCGGATAAACATATATGTTACGAATCTTATACGGCTTATGCTTGCCCATATTTTCGGGATTGGAGACCACGAGTGTAAGGTTCAGACTGTTGGTGTTCAAATTCGTATCGACTTCAAAGCGGATGTATTTCTCATTAAAGGCGTAATATCCGCTTTCTCTGAGGTTGCTCGTTATCGTCGAGCGGATTTGTCCGAGCTTGTCTTCATCATAATAACTTCCGGGAGTTATTACGGTTCCGGGATACACTTTCTCGATTTTCTGTTTCAACACACTGTCGTTGACAGACAATGCTATCTCGTTAATCTTGTAGCGTGCCGGCACATCTATATTATATACCACTTTCTTCCTACGCTTATACGAAGTCCACGGAACCCACATACGCCTGACGGGAGCAAGTGTATGCGTCACACCTGCTTGGAAAACGCCCTTGCTTTTCAAGAACTTTCTCATCTCTTCTTCGGTTTCTCCGATCAGTCTCTCATTCAATTCGATAGGCTGCGAGCCTAACCTGCGGAAAACGTTGCGTGAAATAAAATTAACCGTGGAATCCTCTCCTCTTTCGCTCAAAGAATAGAAATACATGCCCCATTTAACGCCGAGGAATGTCCCGTTCGGATCTTGCTTTATCAGGTTTTTCAAATCCGATGAACTGACCAATTTGCTGTTACACTCGATTTTGTTCTTGGAAAGTATGTATCCGTTCCTGCTTATGTGCTTTGTCGGACTGCAGGCAAAGAAAAGCGTGCCGATTATGAGTAAGAGAAAAGTGTATTTGACGTTTCGCATATTCGGAATATGGTTAAGCTTTCAGGTAATCAAGAATTATTTTGCAGGCTCCCGCTTTCTCTCTCGTATAATCGAGAGCTGCTCCTGCGGATTGGTCATAGAATGGTATGTCATTGCATAAACGTTCCAAGACACGGGTCAATTCTTCCGTATTCCTTATGCAAAAAGCCGCTTTTCTTTCCACCAAATCCACTGCTTCCTGAAAATGTTTGTAATTAGTACCGAAACAAACGGGCTTTCCGAAAGTTGCTGCTTCCAATGTATTATGTATGCCTGCTCCGAAACCGCCTCCTATGTATGCAATGTCGCAATAACCGTACAAACTCGAAAGAATGCCTATGCAATCTATGATGAGGACTTTCTTTTTGCTCAAATCATGATTACCTGCCTCGGAATACAGCACCGCCTCGGGGAATAAATTCAGCAGAGCTTTGATATGTACCTCCGAAACGACATGAGGGGCTATTATATACTTCAATCCGATGTCTTTCGGCAGGCGTGCGATGATGTTTTCGTCCTCTTCCCAGCTGCTTCCTGCCAAAAGGATTTTTTCTCCCGAAGAGCAGAATTCCTCAACCTGCGGAAATCGTTTGGCATTCTTCGCAATCTGTGCCACTCTGTCGAATCTGGTATCTCCGCTGATACTTACGTTTTTGTAGCCTGCCGACTCGAGAAGTTCCGATGTCTGTTCGTTCTGAACGAAGAAGTGTTCAAACACTTCCAATCGACGGGCAAACCACTTTCCGTATGGCTTAAAGAAGTATTGGTCGGGACGAAGAATAAGCGAAACCTGAAATACCCTCCTGCCTTTCAAGGCTTTGAGATAATTGTACCAAAACTCGTATTTCACAAAGAACGTAAGACGCGGATTGGCATAACACACGAATTTGCGGGCATTGCTTTCCGTATCGTTAGGCAGGTAAACGACCCATTCTGCAAAGGAATAGTCCTTACGTATCTCGTAGCCGGAGGGAGAATAAAACGAAAGAAGAATTTTATGGTTCGGATTACCGGCTTTCAATGCCTCAATCAAAGGTCGCCCCTGCTCGAATTCTCCAAGCGAAGCACAATGAAACCAAACGACTCGGTCTTCGGGCTTGATTGTTTTCAAAATATCGAAACACCTTGCTTCGCCTTGCAACATCGTCTTGACTTTCCGATTGAACAAGGCAACGATATGCAAAGCGAATATGTATATCGCAATACCTGTATTATAGATAACACGCATGGAAACGAAGATTAGAAGTAAATCTTGTCGGCATCTCTTCCGAAGAAGGGGAACATCCAACCGATTTTCAATGTGAGCATTCTATCGACATACCATTTATCGTCTCCGCTTCTTAAATCGAATTGATATTCTCTCGTCATTTTCGTCCACGCATTGTCGAACTGCACCCCTGCAAAGAAGTTTGCGAAGCTGTTTTTGCTCATATAGAAATATCCTACGAAAGCGGAGACCATCGGACCTCGCATCTGGCGGTCGTAACCGTATGCATAGTCATCTTGGATTTGAGGAGCTTTCTCCATTGTGTTTTGGTAGATAATCTGATGTTGTATATATCCTGCTCCTACACTTATCATCAAACCGGAATTGGGATTCGAGAACCACAATGGCACCACTTTACCGAAGAAAAGCGACAGGCTGATGTTTCTGTTGTAGGCAATTAAACCTGCGTCCGTGCCTGCCTGAGAAATGATGAACGGGTCGGACGAATTAGTCATCATTCCACGTAGAATGTCATTCTTGATTTTCACGTTGTCCGAGCCGAATTGGAATGCGAATTGCAAGTTCCAAAGCCAGTTACTCTCTGTTTTCCAGCCCAAATCGGCGTTTACATTCATAAACGATTTGTACCTGTTACCCATTTCCCCGTAAGGGAAAGTCCAACCTGCGGAAGCCGCAAAGAAAGGAGTGCTTACGGCTTTGTCTTTGCCGACACTGACGCTTCCCCCTTGCAGTTGTGCGGATAATTCAAGGCTTAACGCCAATGTTAATATGATAAGTAATGCTTTTTTCATCTTGCGTATCATTGTTTTGTCGTTGTTATCAATTCTTTCGGGAAATTCAGCGAGAAGACGGAACCTTTGCCGACTTCGCTTCTTACCTTTACTTCGCCATTCAGGGCTTTGCAGGTATTGTAAACATAGAACAAACCTATTCCGAAGCCTTTTACTCGGGAAGCTCCGCTTTCCGATTTCACACGAAAACCTTTGCGGAATATCTTTTTCAGGTTCTTTTTCTCTATGCCTATGCCTCTGTCCTTCACTTCTAAAACAAAGCAATCTCCCTCTTGCTTTGCAGACAGTGTTATAACGATATTGTCCCCGCTATATTTTATCGCATTTTCCACGAGGTTTATAAGAATGTTTTTCAACTGCGTTTCATCGGTCATGATTTCCGTATCCCGTTCATCTTCTTCCACACTTAATTTTCCGTTTGCCTGCTCAATCCTTACGGCAAACACTTCTGCCACCTCAACAAGCAGTTTATTCACATGTACTCTGTCTTTCAACGCATAGTGTTTCACTTTGACAGCCTTTGAACTGCCGAGTATGTTGCCGACAAGCAGTTTCAGCCTTTCGATTTCCTCTTTCATTGTACCTATATAACCGTTTCGAGCCTCTTCCGTAAGGCTTATGGTTTTGTCGGACAGCATTTCGCAAATAAGTTGCATGCCGGCAATGGGCGTTTTCAGTTCATGAACCATGGAATCCGTGTAATCGTCCTGCTTTTGCTTTGCTTTCATTCTGCAAACAAGCATTATGAACGACACAATCGATATTCCGCCAAGCAGTAAGGCAGAAAGCAATCGGCAAAGTACCTCATCGCATAAATCGAAATACAAAACGGCGGTGGCAAACAAGCCTGCCGCAGCAATCAATGACGCAATGATTATTTTCGTTCTTGCTTTCCTCTCCATATCACTGCACAATCATTATTCGGTTCTCGGATTGGAAACAAGATGCTTGCGAAAGAATTTGCAATATGTAACACCCCGTCGGCAGATTTTTTGTTTCCACTATGTTTTCTCCTTTTCGCAAATCCCCGATTTGCAAAACATTGCCTGTCATGCCGAGTATGCGGTATTGCCCCTTGGTATTGGTTCTCAGCATAAAGCTGCCATTATTGGGATTCGGATATATCTCAGCCTGCAACTCTGTTTCAACATACGGAATATCGGAAACAGCATTCTTTTTCAGCAATACATCGCAAGTTATCGTGCCGGTCGCAGGTACGGAAAGGTCAAGCGTTTTGCTTTCATAGCCTTCCTTTGAAAAGGTCAAGGTATATCGACCTGCAGACAAGGCTCTGAAATAAAAACCGTTCCCTTTCGATAAAACCAATGCTTCTTCGCCGGCAAAGCCTGCCACTTCTACCGATACGCTGTCCAATTTTTCTCTGCTCAAACTATCTTCCACTACTCCTTTAATACCCTTTGTACTGTTTGCGACGTATGAAGACAAAGCCTTTCCGAGGTAATGCCAATATTTCGGCAGAAAAACTCCGGAGGGTGCCTTGGAAGAACTTATCTCAATGGTGATTTCCCTACACTTCATGAAGTACGTGTGCCAATCCTGCCTGCCTCCATAAACGGTGTACCAGTCTCCACCTTCGATAATGCCGTCATAGCTCACATCGGTGAAGTAATAAGCCGGCGAATACGCCCTTACATCGTTCACGAACCGCAAACAATTTTCCTCGAACCACGATTTGTCAGCATGCGAGCCTTGTTCGCTCGAACGGAAGTCCCACGGATAATTGCACACCTCAGCTCCGCCGTGCAGATTGGCAGACACATCGAAACGCTTCCTTTTGGCATAGTCCATGAATGCCATTGTTTCGACTTGGTACGCCTCGCCATCGTAATGGCTGCCCATCACTGGGTCGGGAAAGTTGCGGTTCAAGTCTATATGGTTGGCATTGTATCTCGTTGCCGCCGAAACGCTTGCATCACCTCCCGCATACGCTCCGTCGGGATTGGCAAGCGGGCAGATATACAGTTCGACGGAGGAAAGCAAGTCCCTGATTGCTTCATCGCTTCGGTAAGACGACAGCAAGCTGTCCGCAAGTCTGAGAAGCATTATCATTCCCGTCAGTTCGTCTCCGTGAATGCTTGAAGAGTAAAAGAACTTCGGCTTCCGGTTTTCATCGCAAGAATCATTCGTCAATCGCAAACACAGCAACAAACGACCGTTTCCGCTCGTACCTATAGTATCCAAAGAACATAAAGAAGAATATCGACGTGCGAAGTCCTGCATCATGGCGACATAAGTTCCGTAAGTCGGGTAACGATTCCATGATTGCATTTGCGAAATGTCCGAAGCCATATCAGCAGCCTTCGATTTCCTTTCCTCAAAGAGTTCAAAGGCAAAACCGGATTTGCACAATGCCTCGAACTGTCTTGCATTCACGTAAGCCAACCATTTGTCGCCATGCCTGTAATCCAAACTCACGATATCGGCAAGCCTTTGCAAATCCGTCTTTTCGGCACTTATCAGCACCTTTGCCTCTCCCCTCTTTTGCAATACCGCCTCCACCTCATGCCTATCCGCATTCTGTCCGTTGCATAAGACGATAAACAAGCCGACAAACGACAAAAAAACAAAAAACTTCCTCAACATACCGATTGCAAAGGTAAGAAAAAACCACATATCGAGCCGTTCAAAGGTTCTGTTGACTGTCAGGCCGTTACCGAAACGCCGTTCCGGCAAAATGAAACGGCGGAAGAATTTCACGAAACGCCCTTTCATTTTCGCGAAAGGGCGTTTCGGTTTTTCCAGAATAAAGTTTGGCTTTTTACGTTTGGCTTTTCAAAGAGAAGCACCCGGCTTACGGGTCGGCAAATGTACGTTTATATGGGTTATGGTTTTGTTTTGAAGAATTATATTCGTTATCGTCTGCATGCGAAGGACGAGTATTCGATTCATTCTCCTTTTATGTTCGATTTGTTTACCAAGGGGTTGCAGAGAGATGCGGACATGTCGCAATATAATGGGCTTGATGTATTGGCAAAGGGGTCGGCGAAACCATGGTTGCCGAACATTCTACGGGCTTACCGTCGCAGGGTTTTGTTTTTATGTTGTTTGCTTGATTACTTCAAGCCGAAGGCGGTGCTGATTGTCGGAAATGACGGGGGTGTTTGTGCGGCTTATTTTGCAAGGACGCTTTCGGATAGCAGGATTTTCAATGTTTTATGCGATGAGAAAGCATGCAAAGATTATGAGGCGGCATTTAAGAAGAACAGTTTGAATAATGCGAGTTTCGTTTGTGCGAATGGAGGTAAGGGACTAAAAGGCGTTTTGGAGAAAATCGGAAAGGCGGATTTCGTTCTTCTGAACGGTGAAAATGAAAACGGAGATTGGGGGGAAACAATGGAAGAGATAATGCCTTTTTGCGACGAAGAGGGAGTTGTGGTTCTTGGCGATATTCGCTGCAAGAGAGAGATGAACGAATTGTGGGAGAGGGTTCGCAGGGACGAAAGGTTCAGGGTTTGTGCGGATTTCTTCTTATGCGGTGCGGCTTTCCTGACGAAGAGACCTTTGAAAAGACAATATTATGTTTTGAAAAGGAGATAAGACCGTGAGATTTATTCGTCTTCCACGTTTTGGCTGCCATGCGGGTTCTTTATGATGACGCTGTCAAAGGAATCGTTGGCTCGAAGCCCGTCTCCGAAGTCTATGCCGGTGGAAGAGTGCCTTTGTATAGGCAGGTCAGTACGGAGCAAGGCGGAATCTTTTATCCAATAGAGGTCTTTGCAGTAAAAGGTGTCCTGCTGTCTGTAATCGATTATTCGGACGTTGTCTCGGATGTAATAGACGTTGGATTTCTCGTAATTGACAGCGTAATTTGCGGTAAGTTTTGCTTTCCGGCTTAAATCGGAATCGAGGAACAGTACCTCCAATCCTTTTGGACAACACATTCTTGCACTGTCTCCGGAATACATTTCTATGAGAGGCGAAGTCAACTCTATATCTACACGGGCATTCATGCTTCTTGTCAAATGCACTTGCTTTATCGTTTGAACGGGGAGCTCGTTTCGCCTGATTGTTGTTTTGCCTGAATCGTTCTCGGAGCAGGAAAGGAAAAAACAAAAAGAAACAAACGCCAATGCAAAAAGCCTTGGCATTTGTTTCTTTGAATATTTGTTATATCTAATAAGCACTTCGTTATCTTGCTCGTGCAGTCGTGCTTTTTCCAATCCAGCAACCAACCGTGAAAGCGGAGCCTTGGTTTATGGAATTGAAAAACATGTCTTCTTTTGAAGGCCATTGGGAGTGGGCAGCGTTCATTACCTTTTGAGCATCTGCCGCTATGCTCGGATCGAGTGCCTTGGCTCTTGCAGCCTCATCGTAAGCCACCCATGCGGCTCCACGGATTTTTCCTTCGTGAGAGGCACAAGATGAAACACTCTTCAAATACATATTCGCAACCAAAAGGACTGCTCTCCCTTCCAAGGTTTTATCGTATTGTCCTACTTGATAGGCGGCGGTTCTTGCGGCAGATAATTGTCCGGAATTCATCAAACAAAGTGCCAACATGTAAGAAGCTTTGGCTTTGGAGTCGTTATCCTCGAACTTACTTACCGCTTCTTCCAAATATTTCGCTGCTTCTTTGTATTCATGCTTGTCATTCAACATTTTTCCCATCAAATACGCAGACTTAGCCGTCGGTTCGATTTGATGAAGCTTTTCCGTTGCTGCAAAGAAAAGGTCGTTATCCGTACAGTTCTTTCTATCCAAAGTGGTGGTTATCTTTCTCAACAATTCGATATTGTCGGGATTTGCCTTGAACTTGGGTTCATACATAGGGACTATCTTGTCGCAGGAAGCGAAAGGCTCTATCATTTGTTCGGTAAGCGACAAATACCTTGTGGAATTGTTCAATTCCGTTTCGGCTTTCTTTATTTTCTTTGCGTCTCCGCCCTCTTGAAGGTTCGCCAAAGTAAGTTTGTTTTGCTTTACTATCTGTTCCAATGTTTCAGAAGCATAGTCGTAGGCATCGAACAAAATATACATTTGGTCGTTTCCCGCTTTTATGGAATGCAAATAGTTGACTGTCGCCTCGACATACAAAGGGCAGTATTGTGCATCAAGGTTCTTTCCGCCTTTTTCGGACGCTTCCTTATATAGTTTGTATATCTGTTCTTTTTGATTTGGCTTGTATTCCGCCAAAATCTTGGCTTTGGCAGCTATGTTATTAGCTTCGTCTCCGAAAGCCATTGTTCGTGTGTCTTGAAGAGCCAAAAGTTCATCTACATACTTATCTCTTTCTGTCGGATTTGCTGCCGTGGCTATCAGATTTTTCAACATATTGTTTCCTCTGATGAAGGTGTTGATATGATACTTCGGACAGTGTTTAACAACCTGCGACCACGGTTCGTATGCGTCCTTATAGTTCTTTTGCTTGTAAAATTCCTGATAAAGGGAATTGTTCATTATGCAGGCAGAACTGTCTTCGGGCGTGTTGCCGAACCTTTGTGCTTTGATGCTTCCAACTCCAAAAATAACTGCAAAAGCAGTTGCTGTGAAGATTGCTTTTTTCATTTTCTCTTACCTCTGTTATTTATTTACTGTTTACTGATATTTGCGTTTGAAGAACCATCTGTCTTTCGCAGAGAAGGAAACTCCTATTCTGAAATAGTCTTTCTGTATGAGGTTGCTTTCTTTTGTTCCCTGCTTTCCGTATTCGAGACTGATGTTTATTTGGGTTCCATGTTTCTTTATAGGCAATCCGAAACCCAAAGATATGCCGTACTGCGATAGTTTATGATCTCGTAATTCCAATATGCCGCTTGAATAGTTCACTCCGAAACGATAGCTTATTTTTTGCAGGTAATTTCCGTATATATTCGGTCTGTATTCCAAGCCGGCGTTCAATCGATATTCGTCTTTCAGCGTTTCTTTATAATAGGCACCTTGATTTCTGAACTCCGACCACTGTGCAAAGGTTGCATCTATGGCTGCAAAGAATTTTTGCGGCTTTTCATACGAAATACCGAAGCCTATGGATTGAGGCAAATGGATATCGCCTTTTTCATCTCTGTATTGTACGGAATCTCTTACTCTTTCCGTTGTTCCGGATTTTGAGAAAGTATAGTGTCTGTACTCATTGTCTGTCGGCAACTTGGCAGGCATTATATAAGATAGACCCATGCCGAGAATATCTCCGTTCTTCAACGGTTGAAAATACTGCAATCCGAAATCGGCTGTGAAGGCTGATATTTTGTAATTGTTTTCTATGCGAGTTGAAAGGTATGCCGATGAATCGGGAAAGGATAAGGTCTTACTGCGATAATAATTTCCGAAAAGGTATGAAAGGTTGACACCTACGGATAAATTATGGAACGCTCCCGTTTGCTCGGAAGGTCGATATGCCAAGCCCAAGAAGACTTTATTGATGCCACCATCTCCCATGTAAGAGGTCTTATATTGTCCGATGGTCGCCGTATCTTTAATATGTGTCTCCGATGCTGTGAAGTCTATCATGGAAACAGGCAAAAGTCCGCCTGCTATTTTCAAGGTTTTGTGGATTGGGAATGCGAATAATATGTGAGATATTCCGCCGACATTGCCGGTTGTTTTGGCAGTATTGGATTTGAGTGCGGTATTATTGGTATAAAAACCTATATCGAAGACAAAGGACAGAGTATCTATGGCTGTGTATGAAGCAGGGTTCTTATAGTTTACCATATTGTTTCGTTGCATTGCATAGCCTACGCCTCCCATAGATGCATTAACGGCATTGGTGAAAATGTCTGTCTCTCCTATTCCGTACTTTGTATAAGGTGAACTCAGGGTATTTTGTGCCGAAACTTCAAAACACATACACACTGCAAGCAACAAGAAGAATATCTTGTCTATTTTACTTTGTATTCGCATCCAATATAACATTTAAGCCTTGTAACACAAGGTGCTTTTCCACAATAACATTTCTGTTCAATCTTTCCGCAATGAAATCGGCATCGCCACCGCTTAACATCACCACCAAATCCTTATCGATTTCACGATAAAGGTCTATAATGCCGCTTATCTCGCACAAAGTTCCATTGATAACGCCCGAGTGTATGCATGTATCAGTACTTTGTCCGCATAAATCTATGCTTTCACTCTCCAAATCAAGTAACGGTAAGTCTGCCGTAAAATTATGCAACGCTTTATATTTCATTCCGAAACCGGGGGCAATGCTTCCTCCATGGTAAACGGCATTTTTGTCAAGGTAATCGAAGCAAATGCAACTTCCTGCATCGATAACAAGCACCGCTTTACCTTTCACGACTTGCGAAGCTCCGACAACGGAAGCTATTCTGTCTTTTCCTAAGGATAAAGGCGTTTTATAGGCAATCCTTATAGGCAAAACGAGTTGTTCGGTCATGGAAACAAATTCGCTGTTTCCTTTGAGAAAGTCCAATATCTCGGTTTTCTCGGTACCTCCCACAGAACAGAAGATGGATTTTTTGATATCAAAAGACAGAAAAGCCGCTTCCAAATCCGGAATGGTCAGGTTACGATAAGTCTTCAACTCAACCAATTTGTCGTTGTCAAAAACGGCAACCTTATAAAAGGTATTCCCTCTGTCTATGATAAGTTTCATCTTCGCCTATTCGGAAATCGGTTCTTCATCTCCATGAACTGCCGATGGGAAATGATGTTCTGACAAAAAGGTATCCTTATCCATTATCTTGTCATAGCTTTCTCTTTCCATCCAACAGTCTTGCACTTCCAATGGATTGTTATGGGAATCGTATATTTCGTAGGTCTTGCGTATCAGTTCACCCGTTTTGTTCCAGTAATACTCGGAACGTTCGAATGCGACCTCTGCACAACCCGAGTTATAAGTATTGTATTGCCGAACAAAGTAAATCAACTTACCGTCATTACCATACAATCGCTCGTAAATGTAGTCCCACGCTTTATTATCGTTGTAAATGTACTCCTTACAGTAGAAGAAAGCATCATCACCCTGCTGTTCGATGACATCGAACTTCTCTACAAGTTTATCGGTTGACGTTGATGAACCTACATACTCCGTTATCGCCTCATCGCCCGCATAAATTGCATAATGACTTACCAAACTGTCGGCATCAAGCAGGTATTGCACGTAATCGATTACGTCTTCCGTATGAATAACAGCCTCTCTGGCAGCATCGGATTCGTCTTGGATTATTTTCTCCTCGTCAGAAGGTTCATAGACTTCCGTGTCCTCCTGTTCGTAATATCCCTCCATTTGTTCGACATCAAAAGACAAGGTATCCGGAACTTGAGCGAACACAGCCGAAGACAGAAATACTATCGACAAAAGCAGATATGCTTTACAGAATTTCATTTCCCTATAATTCCTTAATCGACATCTTCACTGAACATAGGATCCCAAGGCGGCAACATGATAGGTTTTTGATCCAAATACTTCAAAACATCCGATGGAATGTACTTCTTGTCAACCACAACCCTGAACATATATTCATCGAACCATTGATCCGTCATTATCAAATGACCTTGCCAACCATGAGAAGCTCCCCAACTGTTCTCCACCAACCATTTCTTCGGCTTGCCGTCTTTATCCAAATCGACGGCACAAAGTGTCATTGCATGAGAAGAACCGCTGGCAAAAGTCTGTATCCTTTGTTTCTTATCCATTCCGAAGGTTGTTCCCATCAAAGAACCGTAATCATACGTGTTAACGTCCAACAAACCTTTCTCGGAGTAAAGAAACTTACCCACATCGCAAGAAAAGTACATCATTGTCGAATCTTTGATTGACGCAATGGCTGCTTTCTTTATGTCTTCTATCGGAAGATTTATATATTTCCAGTTTTCGCCGTCCATAACGTGGCGATCGTTTTCTATTTCATAGACTTTGTAGAACTCTCTCGAAGGATCGTTCATCAACATCACGTAAGAATTTTTCAAATCCTTACCCACATATTTGTCATAGAAAGATTTCGGAGTGTAAGTCTCCGTTGAAATTTCCTTACCCTGTGCATCTCTCAAAGTATATGTGAATTCCTGTACAGGTTCTCCGTATGCCAAGACCAACATCTTATAAATTTGCGAAAGCATCTCTATCTTACGTGCCTCCAACTTATCTGCTTTCGCTTTTTTCTCCGCTTTCATGGCTCTCAACTCCAAAGCATATTCTTTCAACTTCAATGTAATCAGGTCATCTATCTTACCCGTGTTATTGGAGTTGTAAGTCTCAGGCTGAACGGTTGAAGGAACCAATCCGTATTTCGTAACCAAGTCGGAAATACCCGTAAACTGACCTCCGTCCGAAAGAGTATTTTTGAACAACCATTCATTATCCTTGCTATCCAAAGGTTCGTCGATATGCTTTATAATCAACGAAAGGAACAAGTTGCTTTTCTCCAACTGGTCATAAAAGAACAAATAATTCTGGCTGAATTCAAAAGCACCGAGATTGTATTTTGCAATCATTGCACTTCTCATGACGTTCAGACCCGTAAACATCCAGCAACGTCCCGAAGATTTCTGATCCGTAATACCGCGGCTGTTCACCCTGTTCGAGAAATAAGTGTCATATTTGTTCACATTGTCGAGGTTCAATGCCAAGGCTTGAATTTTATTGTTGGCAACGGCATTCCTCAACGCCTTGTCCTGTGCAGTCGGTTTGTACGACTGCTTAATCTTATTCAACATTTCGGGAGTCAAACCTCCGTCTTTCTGAGCCATTGCACAGAACGTAATTCCACAACACAGAATTGATGCAACTATCTTCTTCATTTCTTTTTTTGTTATTCTTTATCCGTTACTATCTTTACTTATCCAATATATCGCTTATCGCATTATCATATAATGATTTATAGTTTGCGACTTTTCCGAAAGGCTCATCATCAACCGTTATCTCGCCATCTGCTCTCACGCTGCCTATCGCACAGCATGCAACGCCGGAAATATTCAACATATCTATGAAATCATTTTCTTTTCCTTCTTTTACGGTAACCACTACCCTGCCCTGACTTTCTCCGAAAAGGAACGAATCCAAACGAATCTCCCCTCCGGTGAACAAATCGAAGCCGAACTCTCTGCACATCGCCGATTCCAAAACGGAAATGAATATACCGCCCTCGCTCACATCATGAGCCGACTCGATCAAGCCCTGATTTATCAAATCGCTCAATGCTTTCTGCATGTTGGATTCTTTATCCAAATCAAAGTAAGGAGTATGGGACAATTTTATTCCGCGATAAGAGTAAAGGTATTCCGAACAACTTATGTCGTCTTTCAAATCTCCCAAGAGGTATATCGTTGCATCGGCACGCTTGAAGTCAAGCGTCATCTGCTTATCCTTCTCTATCGTACCTATCATGCCTATCACAGGAGACGGATAAACCGCTTCAACCTTTCCGTTCATCGAAGCCTGATTGTAGAAACTTACATTACCGCCGGTAACAGGGGTGTTGAATTTTCTGCATGCAATTCCCATGCCCTCTATCGCTTTCACGAATTGCCAATATGTCTCTTCATTATACGGATTTCCGAAATTCAAGCAGTTCGTTATTGCCAAAGGCTCGCCGCCCGCACAAACTATATTTCTTGCTGCCTCCGCAACTGCAATCTGTGTTCCTATCAATGGATCGGAATACACATAACGTGAATTGCAATCGCAAGTCATGGCGATGGCGAAGTCTGTTCCTTTCAAATTTGCCACACCCGCATCGGCAGGTCTGTTGGTCGACATGTTTATTGTACCGACCATCGAGTCGTACTGCTCATACACCCATCTCTTCGAGGCTATATTCGGAGATGTGCTTAGAAATTCGGCAATCTTCTTTGCTTCCTGCAAATCCGGTTCTGCAATTTTGTCGGCAGAAAAAGCCAATGCTTCTTTGTAATAGGCAGGTTCTTTATACGAACGGTTGTAAACCGGAGCTCCGCCACCCAAAACCAAGGAGGCCGCAGGCACTTTCGCAACCAATTCGCCTTTCCAATGGAAGTAAAGCATGTCCTCGTCTATCACCTCGCCTATCTTAGCACAATTCAAGTCCCATTTCTCGAATATTCTCTCGACCTCTTCCTCTTTTCCTTTCTTCACACATACCAACATTCTCTCCTGACTTTCCGAAAGCAGGATTTCCCACGCTTCCATGTTCTGCTGTCTCAACGGAACTTTATCCAAATCTATAATCATACCGGAATGGCCCTTCTCACTCATCTCCGAAGTCGAGCAAATGATGCCTGCCGCACCCATATCCTGCATGCCGACTATTGCATCAGTCTTTCCCAATTCCAAAGTGGCTTCAAGCAACAACTTTTCTTGGAACGGGTCGCCCACCTGTATGGAAGGAATATCGTCAGCAGTGTTTTCAGTAACATCCGCCGAAGCAAAAGTGGCACCATGTATGCCGTCCTTTCCGGTGGAAGAGCCTACGATGTAAACAGGATTGCCTTTACCCTTGGCAACTGCCGAAATTAAATCTTCCTTCTTCATGATTCCGACACTCATAGCATTCACCAAAGGATTGTGTTCAAAGCATTCGTCGAAGAATACCTCTCCGCCCAACACAGGAACTCCGAAAGCATTGCCGTAATGGGAAATACCCTTCGTTACACCTTTAACCAACCACTGCGTATGGGGATTCTTTATATCTCCGAACCGCAAAGAATTCAACTGAGCCACGGGACGGGCTCCCATGGTGAAAATATCTCTGTTTATTCCGCCCACACCTGTTGCAGCACCTTGAAAAGGCTCCACTGCACAAGGGTGATTATGCGACTCTATCTTGAAAACGCAAGCAATACCGCCGCCCACATCAACCATACCTGCATTCTCCTCACCCGGTTTCACCAATAATTGCTTACCCTCTTTCGGAAGAGTTTTCAAATACTTTATCGAGTTCTTGTAAGAAGCATGCTCGCTCCACATCACAGAGTAAATGCTCAACTCCGTGTAGTTAGGCGTTCTGCCGCCGAGGTATTCCTTAATCTTCTCGAACTCTTCGGGTAACAAGCCCAATTCCTTTGCAGTTTCAACTGTTACAGTCTGACTATTTGCCATACGATATGATTTTAACCATGCAAAGGTACTATTTTTATTTGAAATACAAGCGCTGTATCCTTCGGTCGGAAAAATCATCTTTTCCCGACCATATTTCACCCCTTTCAAGAACCGCTGCAACAAATCGCCGTTTTGGCAAAATGAAACGCCGAAAGGATTTACCCGAACGCCGTTATAATTTTTTCTTTCGCCGTTTCGCCGAAAGAGGTTTGCATTTGATCTAATCGAGGCTTGATTATCGGATTTTCAAAGTATTGAAAAGACTTATAAATCAGTATCAGGAATTTCTCGTGGCGAAGCCTATCGTCCATTCTATGTATTGGGCTACGCTGAAATTTGCGGCTCTCAGGTTCAATCCGGCAAAGAACCCGTTGGCAAAGTTATATCGCAGCCCTATTCTCTGAAACAGTCTTTTGGATTCGTCCAACTTATTCTTGTAAAGGTATATGCCGGGTTCGAGAACTATCCCCAATCTGTGTATGCTGTATTCATAACTTATGTATGCGGAAAAGTTGAAACGCTCTGCGTGGCTTATTCCATAGAAGCGAAGTTCACGGTCGATTATCTTATAGCTCGTGCCTACGTATTGGTTGTACCCCAACCCGAGACCGAAACCCAACGAGTGTTTAAGATTGAAGCGTCTCAACACCCGCCTGTCTATTCCGAAAACAAAGTAGGAACGTCTATCGTATGGTTCGTCCTCAAATTGTGCAGGCAATGTGGTCAGGACGTTGTGAGAGCCTATAAAGACAGACCACAAATCGTCCGTGCGTTTATCGAAGTGCGGAAGCGGTGTTGTTTTATGCTGTTTCAACGGTTTGGGGTAATAATTTACCGAAAGTTTGGACGAGATAAGGTTAAGTCCTTTGTTGGGTTTGCGTATTGCTCCGTTGGAAAAATGAGAAAGCGAAACGCCCAAACCGAGTGCAAGGTTCTGTGAAAGAATTCGGTTCAAAGTAAAAGTAGCATCAATATAGCAGGAAGCATATCCGCCCATGACCACTCTCTCCGGGTGGGAACAGGTGAAATGTGTCCAATTGAATGCCATGCCGAGAGCATAATCTCCCGTCAAGTTGTATTTGCCTTTTGAAAAAATAGGTTTGGTGATGAAAGCATAGAGAGCCACCGGTCTGCCAAGCTGATTTTTGACATTGAAATCAGCAGTGTATATACCGAAACCGTATGAGGGATAATCATACATCTGATGCCAGTATTTCTCTCCCGCAGTTTGAACGGCATATCGCAGAGATAAGGCATAGACTTGCGATATGGTTTCGTTATCCGTGTTCTCTCCCCGTACGAAATCGTTGGTCGGCATAACCCAACCGTATTGTCCGAACATGGAATAGAAATGTGTGGATTCGTTTTGCGAAAAAGAAGACAGGCCGACAAACAGAAAGAAGAGCCAAAGGCAGAGTTTGTTCATCAAATGTTTTGTTTATTGCATAAATATTCCAATATCTGTATCGCATTTGTTGCAGCCCCTTTTCTCAAATTGTCTGCCACGACCCAGAGGTTCAATGCGTTCGGACAGGACTCGTCTCTTCGTACCCTGCCGACGAACACCTCATCTTTTCCTTGTGCCGTTATCGGCATGGGATAGAAGTTTTCTTTTGGCGAATCGACAACTGCAACGCCAGAAGTGGAACGTAACAAATCATAAACGTCGTTCATCTCAAAAGGTTTGAAGAATTCCACATTCACGCTCTCACTATGACCGCCCTTTACGGGAACTCTTGCCACTGTTGCAGAGACTGCTATTTGCGGATTACCGAATATTTTTCTTGTTTCATCGACCAATTTCTTTTCTTCCGTTGTATAGGCATCGGGAAGAAAATCTCCGCCATGCGGCAAAACGTTTTCATGAATTTGATAAGGATAAACCTTGTCGCAATCTTCGCCTCTTTGTTCGTGTTCCAACTGACTGACGGCTTTTTGCCCTGTTCCGGTTACGCTTTGATATGTGGATACCACTATTCGTTTTATGCCGTACGCTTTATGCAGTTCGGAAAGTGCGAGAACCATTTGTATGGTAGAGCAATTAGGGTTTGCTATTATGCGATTGCCGGGTTTGATTGATTGAGGGTTGATTTCCGGAACCACGAGCGGAACATCATCGCACATTCTCCACGCAGAAGAGTTGTCTATCACCACGGTGTCTTTCTCTGCAAATAAAGGAGCATATTGTTTGGAAGTTGTACCGCCGGCAGAAAATATTGCATAATCGCAATTCTTTGCTATGGCATCTTCAACGCTTATGACGGTCAGTTCCCTGCCTGCAAACATTATCTTTTTTCCTATGCTCTTCGGCGAGGCTGCAACTATGATTTCATTATTTGCGAAACCTCTTTCTTCCAAAACTTTCAGCATAACACCGCCTACCAAGCCTGTTGCTCCGACTACTGCTATTCTCATAATGTATTACCCTTTCTTTTATTCGTTTGAAAACTCCTTGACATAGCTTCGATAAGTGGCAAAAACATTTGCCCGTGAGATAAAGCCGAGATACTTACCTTTATCGACCATTACGATGTTGTAACGATCCGAACCGATGAACTTTTGTACTATTTTTTCCAACGGTTCTCTTATGTCGGCGATGAACATGGGGGAATATCTCATATAACTTGCCACTTTTATCTTATCATAGTACTCTTGATGGAAGAGAAGCGAACGAACGTCGTCCAAAACGAGTACGCCTTTGAACATGCCATCTTCATCTACCACAGGAAAAAAATTTCTATTGCTTCTCTCAACAGCTGATACTATATCTCGCAATGTCGCATCGGGAGAGAGTTTGACGAAGTTCGTTTCTATCAGATTTCTCTTGTCGATGAAGTGAAGGGCTGTTTTGTCTTTGTTGTGTGTCATCAAATCACCTTTCGCTGCGAGGCTCTCGGCATATATGGAATACTTTGTCAAAGGCTTTACGACGACGTATGCAATGGTGGTGGCAATCAACAGCGGTGTGAAAAGAGCGTATCCTCCGGTGATTTCTGCAATCAGGAAGGTTGCTGTCAAGGGCGAGTGCATCACTCCTGCCATTACGGCTGCCATTCCTACCAATGCGAAGTTGCTTTCGGCAACTTCTATCAGCCCTGTCATGTTTACCATTCTCGCAACGAAGAAGCCGCAGAAACCTCCTATGAAAAGGCTGGGTGCGAAAGTTCCTCCCACGCCTCCGGAAGCACAGGTTATGGAAGTGGCAAAGGCTTTCAAAAATGTGATTGCTAGCAATACTATGACAAAAAGCCACTTGTTATCGACATAAGAGTAGAAAAAACTGTTCTTAAACATGGCGTCCGAGTTGTTATTGAGCAAGTCCGTCAGTGCTTGGTAACCTTCGCCGAACAGAGGCGGAAAAAGATAGACGAGAATACCCAATGCAATGCCGCCGATTATGATTTTATTGGTGGTACTCCATTTTGCAAACTTCTTGGAAACCCATTTATTGATTCGTAAGAAGTAAAGCGAGATGAAAGCTGCCACTATTCCGAGAAGAATAAAAGCAGGTATTTTGTTCAATTCAAAGAGGGAGTCGACTTTATAGTAGAATTGCACACCTTGTCCGAAGAAAAAGTACGAGATTATCGCAGAGGTAACAGCGGAAATCAAGAGTGGAGTCGCCACATTGACCGTAAGGTCTATCATCAAGACTTCAAATACAAACAGGACTCCTGCAATCGGAGCTTTGAAAACTCCGGCTATGGCTCCGGCTGCTCCGCATCCGAGAAGGATTATGACGTATCTGGTGTTTATTCTGAAGAATCTGGCGATGTTCGAGGCGATTGCACTACCTGTAAGAACAATCGGGGCTTCCAAACCTACGCTTCCGCCAAAAGCGACAGTGATTGACGATGTCAACATGGAACTCCAGCAATGATGAGGCTTCAATCGTCCGCCTTTTCTTGAAATTGCATACATCACTTTACTGACCCCGTGAGACAAATCGTCCTTTACCAAATATTTAATGACCAGAACCGTCAAGCCTATTCCTATTGCGGGATACATTAAAAAGAGGATATTTCCACGTTCTGCCGAGAACCATGAAAAACCGCTTATAAGGTTGTAAGTGAAATGCACTGTGTTTTTAAGGACTACGGAAGCCAATCCGCTGGCAATGCCGACAATCAGGCTTAAAATCAAAACAAATTGATATGTCGTGAGATGTCGTCTCCTCCAAATGTAGAATCGTTTGTAGTATTCCCCGAAGTCTGTTTTCTTTATTGTTTCAACGATGTTTCGTATCCCAATCATAGTGCAAAGTTACAGTTTTTTTCCTACCCTTAACCGACGTCCATGAAATTATGACTACATTTGCAATCGTCAAATTCAAACCGAACAGCGTATGAAAATAATTTCCTACAACGTAAACGGCATTAGAGCGGCGATAAAGAAAGGATTCATAGAATGGTTACAGGCTTCAGATGCCGATGTCGTCTGCATTCAGGAAACCAAGGCACAGAGCGACCAAATCCCAGTTCTAGAACTGAAAGCGGCAGGATATGATTGCTATGATTTTTCTGCGAAAAAGAAAGGGTACAGCGGGGTTGCAATTTTATCAAAAATCGTTCCCGATAGAGTTGTCTGCGGTATGGGAATGGAAAAATATGATAACGAGGGCAGATTTATAAGAGCGGACTTCGGAGATTTGAGTATAGTAAGCGTTTACCACCCTTCGGGAACCAGCGGTGAGGAAAGGCAGGATTTCAAAATGCAATGGTTGGAAGATTTCCGTAACTATATAAAGGAACTTCAAAAGGAGCGTCCGAATTTGGTGCTTTGCGGAGATTATAATATTTGTCATAGGGAAATAGATATTCACGACCCTGTGCGTAATGCCACTTCTTCCGGATTTCTTCCGGAGGAACGGGAATGGATGAGCCGATTTCTCGATGATGGATTTACGGATAGTTTTCGTTTTATCAATGGCGACCTGAAAGATTCTTATTCATGGTGGAGCTATAGAGCAGGAGCAAGGGGAAAGAACAAGGGTTGGAGAATAGATTATTGCATGGTGAGCAACAATATAAGAAACCGCATAACCGATGCCGGCATTCTCTCGACCGTTTTTCATTCAGACCACTGTCCGATAAGTCTCTCTATCGAATAGGCCTCGGCTTTTCAGGTTGTTTCGACGAATTTATTTACCTCTTTCGTTCAATCCGTTCACCAAATCGGTGAACACCTTGCCTCTATGCTCGAAATTTAGAAACATATCATAGCTGCTTGCGGCAGGAGAGAGCAAACAAATCATGCCTTTCTCCGTTTTGTCCGCACACCATGAAACTATATTTTTGTAATCATCACTTATGATGCTGTCATACTTCAATCCTGCGGCTGATAATACAGATGCTATTCTTCGTCCCGCCGCTCCGGTGAAAGCAATGTTTCTCACGGCAAATTCAGGCAGCTCTTTTGCGAAAACGGAATAGTCTATCCCTCTATCCTTGCCACCCAATATCAAAGTATCTACCTTTTTCAATGCACGCAAAGCTGCAATGGTTGCTTCCGGTATGGTGCTTATGCTATCGTTATAGTACGTTACACCATGTATCGTACCTATACATTGCAATCTGTGAGCCAAGGGGTGAAAATCGACAATGCTTTGTACGGCTTTTTCTTTATTCAAGCCCAATATTTCTGCAACTCGTAATGCCGCCATGGCATTTGCCTTATTATGTTCGCCTTTCAGATATTCGGGTTCGGCATATTTGTAATCTCCTTTTCCGAATTTTATGATTTCGGACTTCGGTTCATTTTCGCAAAGCAAAGTTTGTATTCTTTCGTCATCGGCATTGCAAACGAAATAATCCCTTTTATTCTGCTTGCTTGCGAGATTGAATTTTGCGTGCTGGTATTGCGAGAAACTGTCGAAATGATCAAGATGTTCCTCATACAGATTCAACAGAACGGATATGTGAGGTGCATTTTTTATGAACTGTAACTGATGAGCCGACAACTCTGCAACAATTATGGTTCGCCCATCGATTTTGTCGATTATGTCGAAAAGAGGAATGCCTATGTTGCCTGCAAGTATCACATTCGGGTTTTGGTCTTTTATTATCTTGTAGATAAGGCTGCTTGTAGTGCTTTTCCCCTTTGTTCCGCTTATTCCTATCGTTTGTGCATGAAACAATCGCAAAAACAGGTCGCTTTGAGAACTTATCCTTTCTTTCGGTATGAAAGGAATACTTTTGCAGGCTATTCCCGGTGTTTTCAAAAAGCATGTTCTGTCTTTCAGGTTTTCTTCTTTCAAGAGACGGAAACATGTACCGTCGTGAATATTTTCCGATTCGTTGTTTTGTCGGATTGTTTCCTCGTTTCCGTCTGCAACGATGATGTCATGATTTACCGATATACTTTCCAACATTTTCAAACTTGACTTCCCCTCTCTTCCAAATCCCAATATGGCGATTTTTTCTTTGCATAACATTCTTCGCAATGCAGCTTTCTTTATGGCTGAATAAGGATTGGAAAATATCTCGAAGTCTCTCGGCAAAAGATTATGTTCATCGGCAAGTGCAAACAACTTATCGGGTGTACCGTAAGCACATTCCTTTGCAACCTTATCGGCATAATTCTTCGCAATCGGCAATTCCAACCACCGTTGAAGCAGGATTTCTTTCTCGGAAGGTTTCTCTCGCATTACTCTCATTGCAAGAGCAGTGTTTACTTCATTTATCGTACCCACACATTCGAAAGGCTTTTGTTCTTCCATGCCGCATAACTGCAAAAGATAGGTCGAAAGCTCTGCATCTTCGAAGAGATTTTTACCGAATATCCTTTTCAAAACATCTTTTTCCAAGAAAGGCGACAATATGACAAAGGCAAAAAGGCATTTCGGGCAGTGTCCGCACCATATATCTTGTTTGGAGCCTACGTTACAACTCTTGAAGACATATTTATAATCGAGTTCGGAAAACAATTTGGCTATATGCAATTCCGATAACGGACGAAGAAAACTGAAATAGTTGAAATCGCTACATACGAACTTGGAAACGTATGAACGGAAATCGTTCTCGAATTCAAGGCTCTTGGAGTATTGATGATTGATATTTTCTCCTATGACCGTGGATTCGTTGGCAGAACTCTCGTTTGAAAGAGCTATATGCTTCCTTCTTGTAAAAGCAGCCATCAAAAGACTTGTAAAAGCCAACATTGCAGAGAAAGGAGTATGCCCATTCAAAAATCCGAGTTCGTTAAGTTCCAAAAGAAGAGGATCGATTTCCCTTCTATCCTCCGATATTTCCTCTCTGACAAGTCCTGCCTGCGAACAACAATCAAGGCTTGCCCCTCTCGGATTTATGATGAAAGGACTTATATCTCTACCCGCTCCATACAACAAATCCAAACTGACAACGGAATCTTTTCCTCCCCCTATCGGCACAATATATCGGTCTTCCAAATCGAAATCACAAGCCTTCATCACACGTTTTCCTTCACATTCGAACTCCACAAAGCTGTTTATATCCGTGGTAATACCATTCACAAAGAAGAATTCCCCCAAACCATAAAAATAAATCTTTCTCCAAAATGCCAATTCTTCTTTTTCCAAGCACCAACCCTTGATAACAATACTCGGAGAACAGAAAGCTTTCCAATAACTGACAAGTTCTATCATGCCGATATTGAAAAGCAACAATTCGATTTGCTCATTCGAGAGATGATTGAAAGAATAAAAATCCTTATGCTTGAAAGTATGCTTTGGCATGAACATATATTCGCCACATGAAAAGCGAAAAGTTGCGACAAAATCTCCTTCCGACAATCCATACTCGAAACCCTCATAAACGAAACGAGGAAACTCATTTCTCAAACGCAAGAATTTATCCTGATTAAACGCCATAATACAAAAATCAAAACGTCGCAAAGATACAAAAAAGCCAAAAACCGAACTGCAAACAAAAGAACTTATGACACCCTATGCCAATTACTTTTCCAACTTCGCCTTCTTCTCTTTTCCTTCTGCAAATGCACTCCTTCCGGTTTTATCTCTGAAACGAACTTCTCGCCGCAAGCGGAAAGCATAAAAAAGGGGCGACTTTTGAAAGTCGCCCCTGATTAAATTATGAAGAAAAAGAACTTTTATCCCAAGAATGATAGCAACACTCCTGCGGCTACTGCCGAACCGATGACGCCTGCCACATTCGGACCCATGGCATGCATCAACAAAAAGTTGCCCGGATTACACTCTTGTCCCACATTTTGAGACACACGAGCCGCCATCGGAACCGCGGATACTCCTGCCGAACCGATAAGAGGGTTGATTTTGTTCTTTGAAAACAGGTTCATAAACTTCGCAAACAATACTCCGGCTCCGGAACCTATACTGAACGCAATAATTCCCATCAAAAGAATGGATAGGGTCTGCAAATTCAAGAATGTACTTGCCGTTGCCGTTGCTCCAACCGAAATTCCGAGAAATATGGTACAGATATTCATCAATTCATTCTGCACCGTCTTGCTCAATCTTTCGGTTACTCCGCATTCGCGAAGAAGGTTACCTAACATCAAACAACCGATTAGCGGTGCTGCGGAAGGCAAAAGGAACGAGATAACAGCTGTTACGACTATCGGAAAGATGATTTTCTCTTTCTTTGAGACTGTTCGCAACTGTTTCATTACGATTTCTCTTTCTGCTTTTGTAGTCAGAGCTTTCATAATCGGCGGTTGGATTACCGGAACCAAAGCCATGTAAGAGTAAGCCGCCACTGCTATCGGACCCAATAGCTCGGGAGCAAGTTTAGATGTAAGATATATCGCTGTCGGACCGTCTGCTCCGCCTATGATTCCTATGGAACCAGCTTGTTCGTAGGTAAAGCCCAATGCCAATGCTCCGAAGAATGTTGCAAAGATAGCAATCTGTGCTGCTGCACCCAAAAGGAAACTCTTGGGATTTGCCAATAGCGGACCGAAATCGGTCATCGAACCCACGCCTATGAAAATCAAGCAAGGGTATATGCCGAGTTTAACGCCCAAGTACAAGTAATCTATCAATCCAACGTTATTCGAATCAACGAATTGCGACCATTGCACATGACCATCCGCAAATAACTCGGGGTGATACAACCCTGCTCCTGGCAAATTGCTCAAAAGCATACCGAATGCTATCGGAAGCAACAACAGAGGTTCGAATTTCTTCACAATGGCAAGGTATAACAATACGAACGATACCAATATCATTACCAGACAAAGACCGTTTCCTACCTGAACGAAGCCCATGCTGTCGAAGAATTTCTCCATTTTGGTTCCTATGGATTCGTCTGCAGCGGCATCTGTTGCCGCTTGTTCGGTGGCAACGGGTGCTGCAACCGATGCTTCGGTCGTTTTGGTAACAGCATTCTTATAATCGGTGCTTGCGTTGGCAAAAACCGGCAAAAAGAACAAAGCTACCATCGCAGCGACTTTCAAAAGATATGATTTCACTTCTTTCATCTTTCAAAGTTTTAATGGTTAAGCCAAATCTACCAAAGCATCATCTTGTGCCACGGTTTGTCCGACTGTAACATATACCGCCTTAACTTCACCGTCATGAGCTGCAAGGATGTTGTTCTCCATCTTCATGGCCTCCATGATAAGCAAAACATCTCCACGCTTAACCTTATCGCCTACTTTCACGTTAATCGATGAAATTGTTCCCGGCAAAGGTGAAGTAACGGCTTGTTTTCCGGATGCTGCCGGCTTTGGAGCCACACCTGTCGTACCCTGAGGGTTCGGTGTCTGCATGTGAGCCGCAGACGGAATGGCAGCCTTCTTTGCTACCGGCGATGTAGCTGCCGATTTCTTCTCGTATGCAACATCGTACGATATACCGTTCACTTCCACATTCGCTTTATTATGGTCGGTTACTTTGACGGTAACATCGAAACTTTGATCGTCTATTGTTATCTTAAACTTGTTCATATCTTTCTATTTGGTAAAGTTTCTAACATTGTAAATTTTGGAACTCCAAGGAGAATAACGTTTCTCCACTTCCTCAATCGTGATTACGTGAGGCTCGTCATCGTGAGCATCGAAATACAAATGCATTGCCATGGCAATGGCTGCTTGTTCGTGAGCCGTAGGATGAGAGTCCGTTGTTGAAGTAACCTTGGCATTGCTTGCGGTTTCCTCCTTTGCAACAACAGATTTTTTATCTGCACCTTTAACAGCAGCAGACAAAATCTTGATGAAACCTATAAGAAGTACCAACACCAAAAAGGTACAACCTATTCCGATACCGCAAAGCACAAGAGCGAAACTCCAACTTATACTTAATGCTGACATATTACAAAGGTATATTGGAATGTTTCTTCATAGGGTTAGTTACACGCTTCGTTTGCAAGGACTGGAATGCACGAATTACACGAAAACGAGTGTTCCTTGGTTCGATTACATCGTCTATGTATCCGTATGAAGCAGCCTTGTAAGGGTTTGCAAACGTTGTATTGTATTCTTCTTCCTTCTCTGCAATGAATTTTGCCTTCTCCTCAGGATTGGTTATTGCAGACAATTCTTTACCATACAATATTTCGATAGCGCCCTTGGCTCCCATAACCGCAATTTGAGCAGTAGGCCATGCATAGTTGAAGTCTCCACGTAATTGCTTACAAGACATAACGTCATGAGCTCCGCCATAAGACTTACGCAACGTAACGGTTACTTTCGGAACTGTTGCTTCGCCGTATGCAAACATCAATTTTGCTCCGTGAGTGATAATTCCGCCGTATTCCTGAACACGTCCCGGCAAGAAACCCGGTACATCGACCAATGTCAATATCGGAATATTGAAACAATCGCAAAAACGAACGAAACGAGCCGCCTTACGGGAAGCATTTATATCCAATACACCGGCAGCAACATTAGGTTGGTTTGCAATGACTCCCACGGACGCTCCACCCATACGGCAGAAACCTACTATTATGTTACGTGCGAAACGTTCATGAACCTCCAAAAATTTACCGTCATCGACGATAGCCTTTATCACCTCCATCATGTCGTAAGGGTGATTAGGGTCATCAGGAATGATGGCGTTCAATTTATCTTCCAAACGGTCGAACGGATCGTTGCAAACAGTCGTAGGAGCTTCCTCCAAGTTGTTGTTAGGCAGATAAGACATCAACTCTCTTATCATCTTCAAGCCTTCTTCTTCTGTCGGAGCAAGAAAATGCGAAACACCGGACTTTGATGAATGCACAGCTGCTCCACCCAAATCCTCGGAAGAAATATCCTCTCCCGTTACAGTCTTAACGACCTTCGGGCCTGTAACGAACATACATGACGACTGGTCAGTCATCAGGATAAAGTCCGTCAACGCAGGCGAATAAACCGCACCTCCGGCACATGGTCCGAAGATAGCAGAAATCTGGGGAACAACTCCTGAAGCCAAGATATTACGCTCGAATATTTCTGCATATCCTGCCAAAGAGTTCACACCCTCTTGGATGCGGGCTCCGCCGGAATCGTTCAATCCGATGATGGGAGCGCCTACCGTCATGGCTCTATCCATGACGTTACAAATCTTTGCCGCCATCATTTCTGACAAAGCTCCGCCGAATACGGTGAAATCCTGAGCGAATACAAAAACAAGACGTCCGTTGATTGTACCCTGACCGGTTACCACACCATCGGAAAGAATTTTCTTGTCTCCCATTCCGAAATCATGGCAACGATGCGTTACGAACATATCGAATTCCTCGAAACTGTCCTTGTCCAACAACATTTCGATTCTTTCTCTTGCTGTTAATTTTCCCTTGGCATGTTGAGCGTCTATTCTCTTTATACCTCCGCCCAACTTAGCCTTTTCTCTATTGTCAAGCAATTGCTTGATTTTTTCTTCAATAGCCATCAGTCCAACTCCTTATTGAAATTCCTATAACTATTTGCAGCAAAGTTCGGTCAAAACTCCCAAAGTGGATTTAGGGTGCAAGAAGCCTATCTTCAAGCCCTCGGCTCCGCCTCTCGATTGTTTATCGATCAACTTGATGCCTTTCTCTTGAGCATCGTTCAATGCCGTGTCGGTGTTTTCAACAGCAAAAGCTATGTGATGCACACCCTGACCTCTTTTTTCAATGAAAGAAGCAATCGTACTGTCAGGGCTTGTAGCCTCCAACAATTCTATTTTCACTTCTCCTATTTTGAAAAATGCAGTTCTTACTTTTTGGTCTGCAACTTCCTCGATGTTATAGCATTTCAAGCCCATAACATTTTCCCAATACTTGATAGCTTCGTCCAAATTGGCAACAGCTATACCGATGTGTTCGATGTGTGTTGGTGTCATATTCTTATTGTATTTATAATGATTATTCTAATATCCGTGTCTCAAAAAATTAAGGTGCAAAATTACTGACTTTTTTCGTTCCGAACAAAAGAAAAAGCCAAATAATTCGCACCGACTCCCACAAGTCTTCTTTTGCTATGGCTATTTGCCGAATTTTATCCCGTAAACTATTGATTCCAACTGCATAAGTTGGTCTCTCTTCGGATGTCTCGGCGAATAAAGGAAACAATCTATCATCACAAAACGATTATTCGCCTTATCCTCGAAACAATAGTTGACAAAAGGACCGCCCATCCAATCGTTGAACAACCTCCACAAGCCTCTCGTCTCCACTGCCTCCGCATTTCCGATTTTCACCCATGCTCTTTCGCGAGGGAATCTTGTTTCCGTACCCATGTAAGAACCCTTTGTCGGTCCCGGAATGTATTGTTTCGCTATCTTATCCCTCAATTCCAATATCTTTTCCTCCTTAAACAATCCCTCTCCCGTATAAGGCATGGTGCAAATCATAATATCCAAACTGCAATCCTTGGGTTCCTTTCTCAACCAAACGAAATTATCATCGTCCGTCGCCATGTAAAACTCATCGGAAACCATAAGCCAAAAACCGAACTTCTTTTTCAACCTGCGTGTAACTTCCGTGTTTTCCAATTTCCTGAAAGCAGCATATACTCTTTTATGTTCGTTTTCATAGAACGTATTTTTTATCAGGTCTTGATAACGGGCAATCAAAGCGAAGAGGCTGTCTCTGTTATCGACCGAGAACTCGAACCATGCTTGCGGGTAAGACCTGTAATCGACCGCCTGTTTCAATTTATTGGGGTTGCCCGGCTTCAAATCGATTATCATCACATTACGGTGCTTCTGCAACATATCCGAATTGAAGAAGCCCTTGGGGTTCATTTGCACCACATCGAACAAAGGCTCAGGCTGCGACAAACCCTTGCACGCCTTCATGAAATACGTACCCACGGAATCCTTCACTTCTCCCTTGTAAACCTCATCGGGTACCACCAAAACAACCTCCAACGTCTTGCCCCCCGAAGCCGGCAAGCCCTTGGAGTCCGTATCATGTTTCGTATCCTTTTTTGAACAAGCCGTAAAAAGCAAAGCCGTCGAAGCGACAAAAAGCACCAAAGCCTTGAAATATATCTTACTCATAAATCTCATGATTTTATCCGCCTGCAAAAATAATCAATTCCTTTCAAAAGCAAAAGCCTTCTGTCGCAAAAACCACACCGCCAACCCGTTTTTCACGCATAATAACCAATCCCACTCCGTCCTTTACCCGACCGCAAAAAAATCGTTCAAAATAGAGGATGTGGTGGCA
>OCLL01000003.1_pt1 | contig 96486 bp, 101 predicted proteins | sample 1538931 | NCBI WGS metagenome assembly OCLL01 (sample SAMN03418270, study PRJEB22391) | human gut metagenome | biome: human-gut; feature: organic feature; material: feces | host: Homo sapiens | place: Tanzania | collected 2013-01 | reverse complement strand
TATGGTGGTGATGCTAATACTTTGATAGGTAGGGACCACATACCAGAGGAAGAAGCTAGACAGATTGAAGCTAACTATAGAAAGGGTTTTAAAGGAGTTGCAACATATCAAGCTTATCAAAGAAAGGTAGTGATGCAGTTAGGTTATATAAACACTTGTCCTGAAGTTGGTTATAGGGCTTATATATATGATTATGATAAGTTAAAAGCTATTCAAAATAAGTTTAATAAAGACTTTTGGGATACTTACAGAAGACTTAAGGCTACTGACCCAACTAACTCTATTGTTGAGGAGGTAAGGTACTATTTCAAAAGGAAGTCTGTTTCTGAGAGACAGAGTATAAATTATCCGATACAAAGCAGGGGAAGTGCTATATTTAAGATATGTGCAGTAAATCTATTCAATTGGGTAGTGAAGAATGGATTGTTTGGAAAGGTTAAGTTCTGCATACCAGTACACGATGAGTTTAATATTGAAGCTCCTGAAGAAATCGCAGAAGAGGTTGCCAATAAACTTCATGAGTGTATGGTTAAAGCAGGAAAGTTTATTTGTAGGATTGTTCCTCTTGATGCTGAGGTATCTAGGCTTAAGGATGGAACATTGCCAACATATTGGATTCATTAAAAGGAAATTATCATGATTAAAAAAGGAGAAACGTATATATGTACTAATGATGTGTACATGGAAGGAGAGGTCTATAGACCTATTTACAAGAAGGGTAAAGTTTATCAATCATATATAGATGGCTCTTTGGTAGATGAATGTGATGATACACACTATTGGTCAAATAGAGAATCTTTTGAGAAATACTTCAAAAAGTGTGCATTACCTATTAAAAATTCATCAGATGATAGAGTTGAACATCCTTCTCATTACACTTGGCTTAAAGATTTATGTGGAATTGAAGTAATTGATATTACTAGACACATGAATTTTAATCTTGGAAATACTATAAAGTATATTTTACGAGCTGGACATAAATCTGAAGAAGGTTTAAGTGATAAGCAAAAACATATAGAGGATTTAAAGAAAGCATTGTTTTATATTAAAGATGAAATTAAAAGATTGGAAGAATGACTAAAAGAGAATATAATAGCCTATATGGCACAACTAAGGATGCATTAGGTCACAAACTTTGTGTTGGTGACTTAATTGTATGCTGTAGTTATGGAAATACTGCAACGCTTTATATAGTCAAGAAGATATGTAATATTAGAATTTTGGCAGTAAGAGCAGATAATAAAACTTGGGATAATTATTTTAACCCAAATAGAGTTATAAAGATTAATGAAAGTGGAATACCTAAGAGTTGATATTCTCTCAAAGATATAAAAGAACCCTATAATATTGTTGCAATATATAAGTAGGTTATGAAACAATATACACAGTCAGAGTTTTTAAAACTAGTTGAGAAAAATGGATTTTATTTTAATAGATGTAGTGGTAGTCATTTCATCTATACAAATAATAATGGTAGACATATATCCATTCCTCGCAAATTAAAAAGTATTATAGCTCTTAGACTTATTAAAGAAAATAATTTAAATATAAAAGATAATGAATAACTACAATTATCCTATAGGTGCAGACACCCCAGATGCACCCTGGAATCAAGTAGATCCTGAGCCACAGGAGATTGAAGTAACTATTTCTATGACTATAAGTAAAACAGTGAAAATAAAGGTTACTGATTACACATGTGAGGAAGATTGGGATGAAGAGGGGTATCATGGTATCAATTATGACTTTTCAGATTGTAATTTAGAGCAAGCTGTTAAGGACCAAATAATATTACCAACAGACACTAAAGAATTTTGTGATTGGAATGAAGATGATTTTGTAGTAAATTTGGAGGAGTAATTATGATAGAAATTCCTATAGTAGTTATTATGTTACTATTTATTTATGGAGTAATATGTGGAGCTGCACTTTGCTATATTTATATAATGCGGAACCTATAATATATTATAAAGTTAAATAAATATTATTAATTAATATGCCTAGTTATAAAAATGGTAATTATATTGTGACTATCCTAGAGGATGGTACAAAGATTCGTAGAACAAGAGAAGATGAATTTATTCCTGAATTTAGTGAGAATATAGACTGTAAAATTACTGATAAGTGTTCTCAGATGTGTAAATTTTGTTATGAAGGATGCACACCAGAGGGCAAACACAGTGATTTATTCTCATTTTCTTTTATAAATACACTTCATCCTCACACTGAAATAGCATTAAATGGCAATGATTTAAACCATCCTGATATTGATAAGTTTCTTGAATTTCTTAAAGAAAAGAAAGTATTTGCTAATATTACAGTAAATCAGAATCAATTCTTTAATAACTATGATAAAATAAAAGAATGGTCTAAAAATAAATTAGTATATGGAATAGGAGTATCACTTATTCATCCTACAAAAGAACTTATTGAAAAGATGAATAGTATTCCTAATACAGTACTTCATACTATTATTGGTATCTTATCAGAAGATGATATTGAGAAACTAAAAAATCATGATTTAAAAGTATTACTTCTTGGGTATAAAGACCTTCAAAGAGGTATTAATTACCATAAAGAATATGATGATTTAATTAAAAAGAATTCTCAATATTTATTTGACAACTTAAATAAAATTACAAGTTACTTTAAAGTTATAAGTTTTGATAATTTAGCTATTGAACAATTAAAAGTAAAAAGAATTTTAACTGAAAAAGAGTGGGAAGAATTTTATATGGGAGATGATGGTAATTATACTTTTTATATTGATATGGTGAAAGGAGAGTTTGCTAAGAATTCAATATCTAAAGAAAGATTTCCTATTGGTAATAAAACCATGGATGAAATGTTTCATTTTATTCAAAATAAATATAATAAATTATGAAAATACAAGTAAGACAAGGATTATTTGAAACAAATTCCAGTTCTACTCATTCTTTAGTAATGTTCAAAGGAAGTGACTGGGAATTATTTAAAGAAGGAAAACTGGTTATAGAAAACAGTTTATATAGTAATAAACTTATAAAGAGAGAAGATGTTCCAGAAGGAAAATCTATTTTTGATCCAAAAAGCTCTGATGATATATTTTTTTTGTGACTATATTCCTTATAAGGCTTGGATAAATATGAATGATTATAAAGACGTATGCGAAATGATTATAGATAAAGTAAAAGATTCAAACGGTACTGATTATACTGTTGTTGCTTCTATTTATGCTTATTGATAATACTATGAAAATACAAATTAGAAAAAGTGTGTTTGAAACTAATTCTAGTTCAGTACATACATTAACAATAACTAAAAATTCAAATAATTTAAAATTTCCAAAGAAACTTATTTTTGATAGTGGATACTATGGATGGGAACATGCTCGTCTTACTACTCCAGAAGAAAAAGCAAGTTATTTATGGGAAGGTATTAAATCAGTATTCCCAAATGATGCAAATTTTGGCATCGTTGAGCATAATAAGTTTATTAATTCTGTAACTCATATACTTAAATCTGTAGGAGTAAAAGCAGTGTTTAAATATAATAATCCTAAGTATATAAAATCTAAATTTGTAGATTATTATGGGTTCTACGATAAAGAAGGTAATGAAGATGATGGTTATGTTGACCACTGTGATGAATTAATTACATTTCTATATGATATCTGTTTCGATAAAACTAAACTTTTAAATTATTTATTTTCAACAGAATCTTTCATAAAAACAGGAAATGATAATGAAGATGATGATTATCCTGACGAGGATTATGAAACTAAAGACTATAGTGTTTATGTAAAAGGTAATTAATTATGACATTTATTATTCATTTTAAAGACGGTCATAGAGAAACTTATAGTAATCACTATGACGAAAATATCGAACATGAAAGAGATGCAGCATGGGATGATGTATATATGCAATTTCCTGATGCAGACTATATTGAAGAATTTTAGCTTTAACTATTATGGATGATTTTATAGTAATTGGATGGCCTGAGATTCAGGCATATATGGAATTAGAAGGGTTTGAAGAGAATAGTACTTTAATTACTCCTAATCCATATTTAGGTATAGACTCTTCAACTTATTTAGTTGATAAAAATTGGTATAATTCTGTAAAATTAAATTAAACTATGATTACATATTCAGTAAAAACTAAAAATAAAAGAACTTTAAAGGTATTTAATGCTTTAAATTCATATTTGTTTGAACAATCAGAAATGGAACTTAAAGGAGTAAAAGAAACAGATATAAAGAAATTAAAAGTTGCTTGTAAAGTTCTGTCAAAGATAGTTGCCGCAGGTACTTAGAAGAGGAAAGGAGAAGAGTGGAAATAACTACTTTTCTCCTTTTATTGTATTCATTATTAAGTATTTACTAAAATTTAAAACAATAATAAGATGAAAAAGTCTAAAGGATTTAATGTAATTTGTTACGATATAAATAGAAGAACTTTTACTAAGTATGATATAATGCCATATTTACTAAGTAAGTATAAAAACTTAAAGAAAGAAGATCGCCCAAAAGAATTTGATGAGTGTAAAGACTTCATTAAAAAGGAATCTCAATATCAATGGTGGTCTAGATGTGAATATGAGATTATTATAAGTGAATGGCCTGTTGAAAAATATAAAGAAAAATGGGATATTCATAAACAAGTATTAATGAATCTTGATATTATTACTGAAGTATTTATGTATAATATTATAGTAAATAATTACTATATATAGTAAATAATTACTATATATTATAAAAATAAAATTATAAAAAATGATTGTATTAATAATTTATATTATATTTGCTGTAATTAATTTAATTATATGTTTGATACTAACAAACCTAGATTATAATGATGGGAAACAATTACATTGGGAGTAATAGGCAATGTATTACTTTTAACATTTCTATCTATTTTAAATACTGTATTCGTCTTTTTGATGAATATGGTAATATAATAATATTACAAAAGAAAAAAAAATAAAAGAATATGCAAACAAAAGAACTAAAAATAGAAATCCCTCAAGGTTACGAGATTGAACGCCAAAAGTCAACTTTTGAGAAGATTGTTTTTAAAAAAGCAGATCCTTTTTCTAAGTTACCAAAAACTTGGGAAGAATATTGCAAACACACAAAAGGAGAGCCTTCATATTTCACTGATTGTGATAATAATATATGTTCAACCAATAACTCTGGTTCTCATAATGAGTTCTCAACAAATAAACGAGCAAAGCAATATATTGCCCTTGGTAAACTTCTCCAATTGCGTGATTATTGGGTTGGTGATTGGGAACCTAATTTGCCTGATTTTAACCATTCGGTTTTTTCAGTTTTTTATAGTGATATATCAAAGGATGTTGAAATAGTTAATTTAACTTATACTCATCTTCCTCTTATATTTCCGACTAAAGAAATGGCAGAAAGGTTTAAAGAATGCTTTAAAGATTTAATCAAAGAAGCATATCCGCTCGTATAATGAATTAAATTATAAAGAAAATAATGATTAAAGTAATTAAGCATGGAACTGCATTTCATGCATATAAATGTAGTAAATGTGATTGTATCTTTACTGAGAGGAAGTGTTAGAAACTTGATATGGGATTGTAAAGTCAGAGGTTATTAATAATAAGATTAAAGAATATGGAAGTAACAGTAGTACAGGAAACTCCTTGGAGTAGAGCACTAGATGCAGCTAGAAGGACTATTGGTAAAGAGTCTTTGCATAAGGAACCGAGTAATACTTGGAAGGCAAAGGTTCTTCTTGCAGAACATAGTCCTATCAAACTTATTGAATATTGTATTCATTTTAAAAATCTTAGACAATGGGTTGGAGTTCATTTGCTAAGACATGAACACATGTTACCTTTTATTCATACTCAAAGAGAAGATAGAAGAAAACTTAATTGTAGTAGAGATGAACTTCCACAAGGCTCTGAGAATGATCAAGACTTTGTAGTCAATGCCCAAACTCTGATTAATATTAGTAGAAAAAGACTATGTAGATGTGCATCTAAAGAAACACAAGAAGCATGGAGAGCTGTTAAATCTGAGATTGCCAAGCAAGATGAGGTTATGGCTGATAAGATGGTTCCCAACTGTGTGTATAGTGGTTTTTGTAGAGAACTTAATTGTTGTGGCTATGTTAATACAGAAGCTTACAAAAAAGAGTTAAAATCTTATAGAAAGACGGAATATGGTAATTAATAATCTAGAACTAATAGCTCTTTTACTGCCAAAAGATGATCCAAAAGTATTTTGTCACATGCAAATAGTATGTAGAGCAAAAGACCATAAGGATGAAAAGGTAAAGGAAGAAGCTATTAAAACCTATTTTATAAGGGATGAAGAACATCTTAGGAAAGTAATGCCTGAGGTGATTCTTCTTTGTGAGCATTATGGAGCAAGAGCATATATTAATGTAAGTCCAAAAAGCTTTGAAAGGTTACAAAAACTTATGTTAGTAAAGCTGGTTTCATTAGTATGTGAGGGTAATATTCAGAACCCAAGAAAAACTCTTAATAGTGCGGCAGGAGCATTAACTTCAAAGAATCCTGTATGGATTGTAGATGTTGATGATGTAGAAATAAAGAAATTACTCTTAGAGTGGTTTGATAACTATTTTAAGTTAGATCCTACAATACCATTCTATAACACTAGAGAAGAATTATATCTTAAAGGTATTATACCAACAAAACAGGGTTGTCACCTACTTGTTAAACCCTTTAATTTTAAAGAGTTTAGTAGTGACTTTCCTGATGTAGATGTTCATAAGAACTCTATGGGAACTTTATTGTATTATCCTAATAGTATTTAATTATGTCTAAAATAATAACATTAAACTGTGACTATGTTCAAGGCTTTCTTAGAAGTGGTCATTTTAAACTTGAGTTAAGTGAAGAAGATTATAATAAATTTAAATCTTCATCTGAAGAAGAACAGATTGATTGGATAACAGACTGTGGAGAATTGATTATAGATTCCTACAGAGTTGAAGATTATAAAACATCTGGTCCAATTAATATTTCAGATAAATAAATAATAAGGGAAGAGTTTATACTCTTCCCTATTTTTTTCTTAAAACAATCAACTTTTGTTCTTATATATTTGATAACTAAGCAAAATTTAATTAACTTTGTACTAAAATCTTAATTAAAAATTATATGAGTTGTGTTAATATTAATTCAAGAGAGTTTAAAACTTTACTTGATGAGGTAGATATATCCTCATCTGCTCTAGAACTAATTATTCATAAGATACAAAATTCTGAGAATAGTGATAGATTTCCAAGTGCAGAAGAAGTAAATAATTTACTCAAGCCAAAGTCTTTTACTGGAGACCATAATATGATTGAAGTATGGGAGAAGCAATACTCATCTCCTATTAACTTTCCCACACTAATCTTAGCTAATGAGGAGTATAACAATGCAGTTAAAATATTTGGAAAGGATAGTATTTCTATTGTAGAGAGAAAAAATGGAACTTATGATTTAATGATAGGAAATCCCACATTTGAGTCAGAATATAAGTATATTTTATCTAATGCTAAAAGAGACTCAGAAGGTAATTTATTAGCTCCTAACGGTAAAAAGTCTAATCTTGATGAAAGACAATATGCTCAGGTTAGAACTAAAGAATTTAAAGGTTGGTTTGGTGATTGGGAAAATGACCCAGAGAATGCTTCTAAAGTAGTAGATGAAAATGGTGAACCTTTAGTTGTTTATCATGGTACCAATAGTAAGTGGAATATACTAGATACTAAAATGTTTGGTAAAAACACAGATGATGGATACTATGGTAAAGGATTATATTTATCTTCCGTAGAGAATAAAGCTGCTCAATATGGTAATATAATGAAATTATTTGTAAATATAAAAAAACCATTAAGAGCAGGGACAGATCCTAATATAAGTATGAAAGAAGCTATTAAAAATGTGGAATTAGCTGAAAACTTTAATAGGGGAATAGGTAATACGGAAGAATATGATGGTGTGTTATATTCAGGTGCTGAGGGGAGATATGAAGAAATAGTTGTTCCAACCCCAAATCAAATTAAATCAGCTGAGAGTAATATAGGAACCTTCTCCAGAACTGATGATAGAATAGATTATTATAATGAAGAAAAATCAGCTCTTGGAATTTCTTATAAGGGAGAATCTAAGACACAATTACAGAGTAAAATAGATGATAGAATAAAGTCTATAGAGAAAGAGAGAGAAAATCTTAGTAATGTTCTAAGTCTAATGGATATAGCTAAAGAAGACTTTAAAAATCTTCCATTAGAAAGAAAAGTAGGAGCATTAAGAAGAAAGGCAGCTGGATTTAATAAAAGCTATAATACTAGAATAAAAGTTGATGATAAGGGTAATATAATTCACAATTTAAAAGAACTAGATAATGTTTTATCAGAATTAAAAAACCCTAAGTTAGCTGATAATTTAATAGATAAATGGCATAAAAAGCAAGCTTTCTCAAGACAAGAAGAAATTAATAAGGAGTTAGAATTGCTTAATAGGGAAGACTATATATCAGGGGACTCTATTGAGAATGCTATAGAGGGAGAGAGAGCTATAGCTATATTAAAGCAGGAAGGTATTACTCTAAATAACTCTTTAATTGATGAGTTTTTAAGTAAAGTAAAACCTACTAATCCATATCACCAATTATTTAAACAAGTAGTTGAGATATTAAGAAATAATAATATTCCTATAAATATACTTATAGACTCTAATTTAGATGGTATAGCTAGTAGAAAACAAGATAATTTTAGAACAGCTACAATAAGAATTAATCCTGCTTTATTATTAGATTATCTAATGACAGATGATAAAGCTAATGTAAAGGGAGGTATTATGAAGGTATTAACTCACGAATTAATTCATGCTGTTACTGCTGAGATTTTAAATTATCACCCTTCTTGGTCTAAAATAAAGAACTTTAATAAAGTACAAACAGAATTTTCTAATAATGTATGGAATCTATATCTACAATGTGAAGAACAATTAAAGGGAACTGAGTGGTATGGATTAACTAATGCTAAAGAATTTGTAGCTGTAGCTTTAACAGATAGAGCCTTTCAAGTAGAATTAAGTAAAATAAAGTTAGGTAAGAAAGAAAATGCTTTTAAGAGATTTATAAATTATCTTACTAATTTATTTAATAAAATGTTTAAATCTCAAGGAATAGATATAAAAGATTCAGCTTTAGAGGAAATTATTTCTATTTCACAAGAGTATTTTAATTCTGCTAATAAAAACTTAAGAGGGGGTATTTATGATTACTCCAAAGGTAGTAGTGATTATCTTAAGAGTGATGGAACTTTTGAAGAGTACTCTAAATTTCAAGCTCCTATAAATGAAACTACTGATGAGAAAATATTAAATGGAAAACTTGGATTTACTAGGAGTGGTAATATAGTAGTTGCTAGGAATCTTAGTAAAGAAGATGTTTTTAAATATATTAAAGGTGAAGTCCCTAGTAGCACATCAGAACAAAAAAGGGTAGTCTTTAAAGAATTAGCAAAGGAAGGATATACAGAAGAAAGACTAAGAGAAATAATTCAAACTGATGAAGATGCTAAAAATTTAGTAACATATCATGAATTAAGTCATAAGTATTGGGAGGATAGTGGTAAAGACTATTATGAAGGAGATATAAGAGATACTTATGGTAGTTTAGTTCCTTATGCAATAGATTGGCTTTCACCTAACAAAATAGAAGTAGAGAAGAGAGCTACTTTAGATGCTATTCATAGAATAGAACTAGAGAAAGGTATTAGATTAAATAAGCAAGAGTCTCAGGATAATAATCTACAAACTACTACTAATGTTCAAGTAGCTAATACTGAAGATGGTACTCAAGAAGAAACTTCACAGATAGATAGAAAAGAAAAAGAACAAGATTTATATACATTAAAACAACAAGATAAGATGCAACAAATAGACAACCTTTTAGGAGATAGTCTCCTTTCTGCAACAGAAGTAAGACATATAGCTGAACAAGCTGTATATTGGATTTCAGACCATATTACTGAATTGCAAGAAAATCCAGAGGCAGCTAAAACTATCTATGGTGATAGGTTTAAAAATAAGGATGGTACTGACAAAGATTTTGCCTCTATGACTAGAGCAGATGTAGTTAGAACTATTGGAGTTGACAATATAATTGAAATGTGCAGACAGAAGTTTTCTCCTGAACATAATGACTTTGACAACTTTGATACAATAGATAAAGCTACTGCTATTACTGATAATTGGCAAGCTGTAATGTTACTTGCACAAAGTTCATTCTTAAACTTTGAAGATTTTAGTATAGTATCCACACCTGATGGGAAAGTTAATGAAGTCAATGAAGATCTTGTGGGTGATGCAGATAACTTTAATGAATCTAATGACCAGGCAAGTGTGGAAGAAATTGAAGGTAATCTTCAAGAGCATTGGCAATTAGAATCTAGATGTCAAGATATACTTGAAACTATGTCTCAATTGGTTAGGAAAGCCTTACTTAAATGTTATATTCTTGATAAAGATGGGAACAATGTACAATCAGAGTTTGGTATCAATGAAAGAATAAATGTAAGAGAAGCAACTAATTCTATACTTAGATGGACACAAGGCTCATTAAGTTTGGCTAGTGCAATAACTAAATTACAAGGAAAGCAGAAAGATAATCCTTGGGTTAAACAACTTATTGATAGATTATCTGATACTTCTGGTAAAGAGACTGATTTTCAGAGTCAATTCTACGGAACATTCTTTAAGCCATTTCAATCATATTCAACAGTAATTGAAGAAGATGGAAAATATAAAAGTATTTCAGTAAATGAAAATCCTGCTCTTAGTGAAGCCATGACGCAAGTCACAACTCAGTATAAAATAGGAGAACATCCATTATTTACTACTGAGGGTATAAATAAAAAATCATTTGGAGAACTTAAATCTGCTTATGACAGTCTTGAAAAGTTTAGGCATACAGGATATGATTTATCTAAAGAAGTTGATAAAGATGAAGTTGCTAATACTTTAGATTATATTTCAAGCTTATTTGGTTATTATGTAACTCCTGATATGGTAAAGAGTAATCTTACGAGTGAAACTTTTAAAAAGATGTATAGTGCTTTAGGATACATGATAAGATCTTTTGAAAATAATCTTGATAATGCTTCTTATGAACCTTTCAAGTTTAAGGCTAAAGATAGTATCAATGGTAATATGAGAGAGTTCTTAAAGCCTATCACAGAACACTTAGAAGATATTGCAATTTCTGCCTTTTATGATAATGGTAAAATGTATCAAAGTTATGTAACTCCTTCTTATATGTCTAAGTTAATGCAAAAATTTAGTCAAGAGGGACAGGCTTTTGATGACTTTCTGACCGAGGAGTATGCAAACCAACCATGGTTTCATGAAGGCACAGATATTGAAAGAGGTTGGAGAAACAGTTGGCTTAGAACTTTAGCTACTGATAGTAAAGCTAGAAGTGTTTTTAAACATAAAGTACAACTCAGTTTCAATAAGCACAATTATATGAAGAATATGAGTGATATGGAGTATGCACTCTCATTACTTACAGAGTATTTTTCAGAAGGTGCAAATGATAAACAATCAAGAGTACCTGCTTGGTTTAGGGTGCCTATGTTATCTAATAAGCCATCTTCTGAATTCATAAGGTTTTATAGTGAAAGAGGTATTAACTATAGAGAAACTATTACAGATGGTATGATGGACATATTTAATCAAGAGTTAAGTAGAATCCAAACCGTACTGATGAGAAACCTCGATAGTAAAGGTCCAAGATTCATAAAGAATTTTGATAAAAATGGTAAAAAGTTCTGCTTCCTTGACTTTATGAATGATTATCTTACTGGAGATAAAAAGAATAGTGAATTAGGTAAACTTATAAACAATAAAATCAATGGTAAAGAAGTAGATGAAGCTAAGTTATATGAACTTGCTAATAAAGCTATCTTTGATACTTTAGACACTAGAGCTAAATCCATTGTAGAGAATTGGATTAACTCTGGTCTTATGGAAGGAGCTAAGAAAATCTCAGGTATTGGTACTACAGAGGAAGAGATTAAATCTAATCTTGAAAACTTTGTTTGGAATGATACTTTTGCAGCTATGAACATAATGGAATTAACTGTAACTGATATTGCCTATTATAAGGATGCAGAAGATTTACAAAAGAGATTAGCACAAATCCATGCTCCAGGTATAAGAGGTAATGTAGATGCTACAGACTATGAAGGTAGTAAAGTCTCTGATGGAAAGGAAAGAACCTTCTATCTTAAAGACTGGGATGACTTTGTATCTAATATCATTGACAATGTATCAATTGTTTTTGATAGAAAGATAGCTGAAGCTCCAGAAGCTGAAAAAGATGGTTATAGAGTATTAAAAGACTCTCTTGTAGGTAAAGATGGTGCATTTAGAAAAATAAATGTAGCAGATGCTCAAGGATATTCTTCTCCAACATCATATAGAAAGAAAGCATTTATTTTTGGTAAATGGAGTAAAAAGGCAGAAGAAATATATCAAAAACTTAGAAAGGGAGATTACAATTATAGTGATCTAAGTGTAGCGTTTCAACCACTAAAGCCCTTTGTTTATAGTCAAATAGAAAAGTCTTCTGGTGTACCTAATGCTCCCCTTGATAAGCTTAAAATACCTGTACAGAATAAAAACTCTGAATATCTTCTTATAATGGCTGATGCTATTCTTCAAAATGAGAACACTGGTAGACCAAACCTACTTAGAGCAATCTATGAAGTAATGGAAGAAAGTCACTATGATGAAGATGGTAACTATAAGACAGATGGTATTGATACTGTTCAGTTTGAGTCAACTGTAAAGTCTGGCTTAATGGGCAGAATTAATCTTAATAAATATATTAATGATGTCAATGGAGAAGCTAAAGCCAAAGCTGTTATGGAGGCTTGTATATATGAGACAGCTCCTAAAACAATCCAAAGAACTAACCAAGAGACTGGAAAACTTGAGGATGTGACTATAGATACCAAAACAGGTAAATATAATCAAACTTATGTTCAAGAGCTACCTTTTGAAGACTATTGTTTACAACAAGAAGTGCCTGAGCACTTTAAGAATCATGAGCAAGTTCATGGCTCCCAATTGAGATATATTGTAGTATCAGAACTTGCTACAAAAGATAGCTTTGGAAATGATGCAACCTATGAAGTTGAAGGTAAAAAAATATCTGCTGATGAATTTAAGTCTGAGTATGAACAAACTATTGCAGATAATATTGAAGATAGTATAAGTGGTTTAGAGAGTGCTCTAGGTCTTCAAAGTACTAATACAAAAGATAGAAATATAGCTCTTAGTAAGATATTACAAAGAGAAATATTATCCAGTCCTAGATATGGTATAGATCTCTTACAAGCTTGTTCGGTTGATGAAAATGGTAGATTTAGAATACCTCTTGGAGATCCTATTCAGAGTAAAAGAGTTGAACAATTAGTCAACTCTGTTATAAAGAATAGAGTTAATAAACAAGAAATAGCTGGTGGTCCTGTTGTACAGGTTACTAACTTTGGTACTTCTAGAGAACTTAATATTAGATTTAAAGACAAGAATGGAGGTTTATTAAAAACAAGAGCAGAATATGAAAAAAATCCTATAAAGAAAGAACTTTCTCAAACTGATAAATTTAATGCTAAATACAAAGGATTAAAGGTTTCTGAAGGTACAATGTCCTATAAAGATTATATAAAAGAAAATCAAGGAGGTATTGCTTACTTTGAGGTATTTGCTCCTATATATGCTAACAATCTATTCAGTCAATTCGCTGATAAGAATGGTAACATTAGCATAGAAGCATTGGAAGCTCTTGACCCTGATTTATTAAAGATGATTGGCTATAGAATTCCTACTGAAGCTAAATATAGTATGGCTCCTTTGAAGATTGTGGGTTTCTTACCTAGAGAAGCTGGTGATGGTATTATGTTACCTAGTGATATTACACTACTCACAGGTTCAGACTTTGATGTTGATAAGGAGTATCTTATGAGAAAAGATTACAGTATTTCTAAAAATAAAATTACTAAATCTGCTCTTCATAAAATATTATATGATTCTCTAGTTGAGTCTCAAAAAGGGAAACTAAGTTATAATGTTAAAAGCAAACTTAATGATTTGGTTAGACAATTTCTTGAAGACCCATTTGATAGAGCCTCTCTAGTTAATCAAAAGACAGCTGAAGGATTCATGTCAATTCCTAGTAATTCTTATAGTAAGTTACTTAAGTTATATTTACAAAATGCTTTTACTGTTAATAAACCTACAGAAGGAAGAACTTATAGAAATAATAAGATTGTTGATATGACTTATGAGGTATTAACACATGAAACTAGTTGTGCAGAAATGCTAAATCCAGGTGGCTTTGACCCACAAAAGAGAATGGGTTATCTTGTAACTGCTCTTAGAACTACTGACAAAAGCTATGATGAATTAAGTAAGATGTCTATTGATGAACTCAAGGATTTAAGTAGTAAAGATAAGAATCTTATGTTTATTGATACTCATATACAATTCTACAAACAAAATAGTGCTGCTGGTTCTCTTATTGGTATCTTTGCAGTTAATAGAACTGCTCATGCAGTAATAGAGAATGAAGGATATATGATGAATGTAGATAATGCATGTAACCTTACTAGACCATTTACTGTAGCAGATATGACTTTTGGAGGTAATATGCCTATTGATGTTAGACTTGATAATAGTGGACAATCAGTTGGTAAAGTACTTGGTAGTTTAGTTGCTAGTGCAGCTGATGCTGTTAAAGATCCTGTACTTAACTTGATGAATATTAATAGTAATACAGCTAATATTCTTAATACTCTTGTAAGACTTGGAATGCCTTTTGATGATGCTGCTCTCTTCTTATCTCAAAGAGTTATATCAGATGTTCTTAATCAATTTAGTAGTGAAAATATCACAGGATTTACTTCTTTAAGTAAAGTAGTTGAAAATAGGATAAAGAAAATAGAGAAAGATCTAAATATTGATGAGAATAGTTTACTTAATGAAGAAGAACTTACTAGAGAGCAATTAATTAAAGGTGTAAAATCAAGGGATTCAAGAATTGAATACAAAGTTCTTAAGTCATTTAGAAACTTTCAAAGACTTGCTGACGCTATGAGGATGCCTACATTTGCTACTAGATTTAACTCAATAAGTAGTGCAGTGGGTCCATTGATTATTGATAATTTAATCACCGAGCATAAAATGGAAAAGCTTTCTTCTGAGAGTAATATTCTTGGCTCAGATGGAGAGGAAATTAGTATTAATGATATCTTCCTTGCACATCCTATTCTAAATCAATTTAGAAAAACATTAGGAATAGCACAAGGCTTATTTAGTAGTATGCCAGCTAATAGTACAGGATTTAGAAATATCCTCACTTATGCTAGTGAAAATCCAATAGGTGATGTTATTCTCGGTGATAGAAAAATTCTTAGTAGTTTAAGTGACTTCTATCAGTCCTATCTTGTTGTAGCAGGTAATGTAGTAAAATCAAATGATTTAGGTAAAACTATATCAGAGTTCCCTAAGGAGTTTATGGAGAAAAACTACAAAGAACAGTATAAAAATAATCTTCTCATTCAGTCTATAAAATATGGAACTGATAAAGGAGGTAGAGCCACTCTTCAGGTTGATATTACTGGTCTTGATATTCTACAAAAAGAAAGACTAAGTAGTGCTTGGATTGACCTTCATAGAGTGAATCCAGAATTATCTGAAAAACTCTTTAAGTACTGTTTCTTTAGAGCTGGAATAGGATTTTCTCCTAAAACCTTTATGAGTTTAGTTCCTGTATATGTGAAAGAGAGACTTAGTAGTTATGTTGATACATTTAGAGTACTCCCAAGTAGCACACCTGAGATAGTCCTTGACCAGTTTATTAGAAATAACTGGGACAATAACAAGCTTGTTCCTAGAAAGAAAAATCTTGTTATGAGAAAGCTTGAGAATGGTAACTTTGAAGTATATAAAGAGAGTGATGTTAAAGATCTTCAGAAAACTCAATATTTTAAAATGAGAGTAGATAATGTTGATAAATTATATCAGCAAGTTCTATCAAAAGATGAATCTATTGAGTACAAAGAAATTAATCCTCTTGGAAGTAACAAAGACTATCTAGAGATTAGCATTGATGGAATTGAGAAACCTCTTGAGATTCCTTCAGTATCCTTGGAAGATAATACAAAATCAGAGATTAATAATCCAGATGTGGATAGAGAAACTAAGTTAGATGAATCTACTAATAGTGAACAAGAGCAAATAGACTTATTACACCAAATATATATGACGAAGGGTAAAACACTTGCAGATGCAGAAAGTACTATCCAAAATTATAAAAATATGGACAATGAGTTTAAGAAGGCTATTGAATCACAAGTTAAGAAGTTCATGAAATCTAGACTTGAAGTTCTTGGAATTAAATTTGATGAAAAAACTATAGAAGAAGAATATAAAAAACTTTGCTAAATGGCTAAAAATTCATGTGAATTATACCCTACAATACAGGGTAAACCTAGTAAACTCTATAAGGAGTTACTTAAAGTCACAGGGAATAGACCAAAGGCTAATTACATCTATGCAGTCTACCTCCAATCGGGGGTAGCTGCACAGATGGATAGCCTAGGTTATTCTAGAAATGACCAAGGTGAACATAAGATTGCAGATGTAGAAAAGTACCTAGATGTAATGTCATTTATTAGGGAATCTACAGAAGGAAAGGTAAGTGAAGTATCAAGAACAATAGGAGCTACTGATTTCTCAGGAAATCCTATTGATTATACTAATGCTAAAGATGCCCTTGATATAGCACAGCGTCATAATAATTCTAGTAAAGGTACTGTAGCTGCTGTCTATTCTGGAGGAGATAAATTTAATATTGTAGTAGATGTGAGAAACTCAAGAACACAATTAAGAAGTGCTCAAGTTGAAAAGCAACTACAACAATGGGATATATTAAAACAATCTTTAAATAATGTTGGTATAGACATTGAATCTGCTGATGTTAATAAATCAGTATATAATGCAGCTAATGCTAGAAATGCTATACTTCAAATGCATAATGTACAATTTACTGATAATAAGTTTCTTGACAGAAAAGAGATTAAAGACCTTCTAGTATTTAATGAATCAAGTAGTCAAGTACAAAGACTTAAGCAAATGTTTGGCACATTGGAAGAAGTTGCTCAAAAAATATATGACTCTTATAGAGTTGGTGGAGTAACAGCTTCTCAAAAAGCCTTAATAGATGCTACATTAAATAATTGTAAAAAGTATAATGGACTTGATATTAATGCAGTTTCACAACAAATAGAGAGTGTAGAACAGGCAATTGGAAATTCAGAAGAAGGTAAGATAGAAGATACAATAAAAGCACTAAATAAGAAATATAATCTAGACTTTAATGAAGTAGTACTAGTTGGAAATAATATAAGGAGTTTATCTCAAGCAGCATCAGAAGCTGCTATAACATTACAAAGACAGCTCAAAAAGATGAAAGCAGAGCAGGGAATAACCCCTGAAACTACTAGATTGGAACAGTCTTTGCATACACTTATGAAGGAAATTAATAGTAATAGATACTATGTTGGTATTCTAGGATTTCTTAGTGAAGCATCTACACAAATACAAGAAGTGGAAAAAATCCTCCAGAATACTCCACAATCTGGAAGTAATCTAGAGAGAGCTTCTGCTATAGCTAAGTCACTAATGCAGGTTAAATCTATTACTGATGGTTATAAAAGCATTCTTACATCATTGTCTAATATTGATAGTATTATCTCAGATGAAAGACTTAGTGATACTGATAAACAAATTATAAAAGATCAAGCTACTAAACTAGTAGAATTCTTTGATAAACATGATAAAACTCTAAGGGAGTTAAGACTAAATACTATGACTACTATAGCTACTGAATATTTAGGAGATAAACTTTCTAATGGCATGTCTGTAGTTAATATAGTTGAAATGGCTGAAAAAGACTCTACTATCTATGACTATTTATATAGTATTGGAAGAGTTTCTAACCCATTAATTGCTACTATGGGTAACATTATAAGAGATGCTCAATCTTCTAGGGATGCTAAGATGAATGCTATATCTCTTAGAATAAGAAGAGCAGAACATAAACTCAGAAAAGCAGGTTTTAAGAGTGACTTTATGTATGAGCCTAATGGTTATATCATAAGTGATATTGATTGGACTGCTTATTATAAAGCTAGAGCTAATTTTAGAAAAGGATTAATAGGGCAAGGAACTAGAGGTCTATCTGTAGATGAAGCTATAAAAAATTGGGAAGAAGCTAATACAGAGGATAGAGTTGTAGATTTAGTAAGTGGCAGAACTGAGAGAGTTCCTAATTCCACATATAGAAAAGCATTTCCTAAATTAACTAGTGAGCAACAGGAGTATTATGAAACAATGATGCAAATAAAAGGAGAATTAGGAACCTTATTACCTAATTATGCTCAAAGACAATTTGTACCTCCTCAAATTAGGAGATCCTTTGTGGATGCTATGAAAGCTGCTGTTAAGAAGGGAAGTCTTAGAGATTTAATAAAAGCTATTAGAACAAAACTTAAAGACTTTACTACTATAAGAGAAGATGATGATAGATATGCAAATAATGGTATAGTAAATGGAGAAGAATATAACATAGTTAGTGGAGCATTAGATAATACTCCATTTAGACAAATACCTATATTCTATATCAATAAGATTAAAGATAAAGGAGAACTACTGAAAGATTTCTCTAGTGCTATACAACACTTAGCAGGAACTGCAATAAACTATGAGGCTATGAATAATATTAAAGACACTGTTGAATTTATGGCTGATTTTATTAAAGACCAAGAAGTAGCTGCTGGAAGGAACTATAAAAGTCTAGATATGGTAGAAGATACAGGTATTAGGGTTTATAAACAATTAAGAGCTTTTGCAAGTAATTCTAATACTATTGGTATTGTTGATGGATTTGTTGATAAATTTATATATGGTGTTAATATTAAAAACCCTGGAAAATATCACATGTTACTGAAGAATCTACTTGCATATACTTCTTTAAAGAGTTTGGCTGTTAATGTTAAAGGAGCTATATCTAACTACCTAGTAGGTGAACTTCAAATGTTAGTAGAGTCTGGGGCTATGGAGTTTTATAATCCTATTGATTATGCATGGGCACATAAGAAAGTTTTTGGTGATAATATTAAAGGCTCTGTAGGAAGAATAATGGACTTTATGACTAATAATACTAATAGTAAATCAGTATTGTTAGCACAAATATTTGATCCATTAAATGAAAATTTTGGAGAATTACAGCATCAAAGATATTACAGAGGACCACTAAGACATCTTTTGGGAAAGAACTTCTCATTCATAGGTTATGGGGCAGGTGAACACTTAATTCACTTTGTAAATATGTATGCTGTATTACATAATACTAAGATTAAAATAAATGGAAAAACTAAATCCCTTTATGATGTATTCTCTGTAGGTAATAAGGTAGATGGTAATTCTGAACTAATAATTGATAAAAATGCTACATATACTGATGATAATGGTCAAGAAGTTCCTATTGATGATGCCTTTTTAGAGAAGATTAGAAAAAGAATTAGATATGTAAATCAAACTACCCATGGTGCTATGAATGAAGAAGACAAAGGTTTAATTCATCAACACATGGCTGGTAGATTTATAATGAATTTAAGGCAATGGATGGTTGAACACTACTCTAGAAGATTTAGGAGTTCTCATTATGATGCTACTCTTGGAGAAAATAGAGAGGGATATTATAACACAGCTTCTAAGTTTGCTTATGCTATGGCTGGGGATATATTTAGGTTTCAAAGAGAATCAATGTTGCATTGGAATGAGATGAATCCTATGCAAAAAGCTAATTGTAGAAGAGCACTATCTGAAATACTTGTATTATCTAGTCTTCTTACATTATCATTTGCTCTCGGTGAACCTGATGACCATAAGAAAGAATTTTGGACAAGGATGTGGATATATCAAACAAAGAGAGCTATTACAGATATAAATGGTTCAACTCCATGGGGTATTCCTATGGAAATGAATACTCTAATAAACAGTCCTATAGCTGCATCTAATGTAGTTAATTCCTTTTTATACCCATTTGCTGGTATTGGAGATATTAATGACACAATTAAGTCTGGTAAGCATAAGGGGGAAAATAAATACTTTAGAAACATTCAAAAGTATTTAATTCCATTTTACGGACAAATTGAACAACTTAATGAAATGGATACTGATAATGGTGTATTCCAAGTGTTTGAAAAGAACAATTTACAAAAGTAATAATATAATAAAAGCCAGTAGAATTCCTACTGGCTTTCTTTTTTATCTACAGTTTTGTAACATATCAATCCAAGAATCTATGTCTTTTATATTACTTATAGGCATATTATGCTCTTTTAACCAAGCTTCTACCTCAGACATTTTACCATTAAAACCTTTCTCTTTTAGTATTCCTCTTACCTTTTTACTATAGTTTCTATTTTTAAGCATAGAACTTACATTAGTAGGTTTAGCATTTGTACTAGCTTGTAATTCAGCTAGTGAAATGTCACCTGTCTTATTAATGTCTTTGTTCTTATTTTTATTCTCAATGTTAGTAGTACCTGTAGATGAATTAAATGTTCCATCTACCACAGGAGATAATAATGCTTTCTCAGAATCAGTTAGTAAACTATACTCTATCTTTACAGGACTAGTTGAGATTGGTATGTTAGAGTGTAAGATTGGTTTAGCATCTCTATATGGAGTACTAGAGGTTAATGCTCCAGAATTATCCTCTGTCTGATAATAGAGTTGATTAGTTTTTTCATCTGCTCTATATACAGTTTTTCCATTTCTCCATCCTTTAGGAGCTGGGTACTTCACTTCTATTGGAATTATAGAAGTCTCTTTTACACTAACACCATACTTTTCTTCTAAGAACTGCTTATATAAAGATAACTGTTTGTTCCACTTTGCAGCTTTTTTAGCATTAGGAGTACTATGATTTGTCTTCATATCAAAGATATAGAAGTTACCATCTTTGTCATAGGCAAGCAAGTCTAGAGTTCCTGCTACAGGTAATTTATATTTCTTACCATTAGTATCTGTAACTTCAACTTCCCCAGTGACAGTAACATCCCTTGGAACTACTGTTAAACCAGCTTTATCAAGCTTAGCCTTGAACTCTTGGAGCTGTTTCTCAAAGGCTTGTAGTTGAGCAGTTGTGGCATTAGGATACCTCTCCTGAAGGCTATCTAAACTTCCCAATTTACTAGCAAAGAAGTCTCTTACAAAGTTATCCATTCCTGTTCCCACATTAGTAGAAGGAGTAATCCAAGGACTATTTGGGTCAAATCTCTCAGTACCTTCAGTAGCTTGAATTACTGATGTAACTCTAGCTCTTTCTTTGCCTGTGGAATCTACATATACACCTCTCTTTTCATCTAGAATGATGTCATGAGAATCAGAGGTTATTCTATCTACCATAGCTTGTGCCTTAAGCTCAGTATCTGTTGGTTGAGGTTTAGAGTCAAGTTGGAAATCCCCATTACCTTGTGCAATAATTTGTTCCTCAGTTAAATTAGCTCCACTAATCTCATTAACCTTAGTAACATCTTCACCCTCACCAGCCGCTTCTGCATTATCATAGTCCATAGAGTTTTCAATATGCATAAGTCTTTCTTTCTCTTCTTTAGCTGCTTTTTCTCTAGTTGCTTGAATATCTCTATTTTGTACTTTCTCTATTATTACTCTAGAATCATTTATGTTAAGTTCAGCTACAATACCATTACTAAGTACTTTAATCACTTTTGCATTTGTAGGATTAGAATTAATAATGTAATATTCATTATTCTTATTACCAAACATATCATTACCAACTAAATTAGGAGTCAAATCATTTACTCTAATATAGCTAGTCCATTTAATTTGACTAAGTAATATAGGATCTGTTACTTCTTTCCAATTAGTATTATACCACTTTCCATTCTTCTCTCTATATTGAGAACCTCTATAATATACAGAGTGTTTCTTCTTATAGTCAGCTTTGTTTAAGTCACTATTAGCTTCTGTACTTGGATCTCTATTCTCTATTGGCTTAGTCTTAATTGGATTACCATTAGCATCCATTGAGTACACTGTATAACTTGCATTGGATGTTCCTAATTTAGCTATATCAGTGTTCAAAGCACCTGCTTCTGCATACATTTTTAACTGTACAGGATCACTTAGAGTAGATAAAGTAATATTAACTCTAGGATTAAGCTCAAAAATAGCATTAATTAAGTCCATTCTACTAAAGTTAGCATCTTTCAAATTGAATGTCCTTAATACAGTACCATTCTTAACTGTACTAACAGTTGCTTTATCATCCATTCCTATGAGTATATTATCTCCCTTCTCATTTATATTAAGTAATTTTACAAGTTGATTAATAGCACCTAATCTATCTGAATATTTAGTAGAACTTAATTCATTAAATAGATTATTTAATTGAGTCTTTAATGTACCATCTTGTAAATCAGAGAGCATTGTAGATCTTATTGCTACTGGTATATAATTACCATTAGCAGTTTCAATTAGTAAAAATACAGCACCTAAGTTACTTAGGGTATCTCTAGGAGGGTACACAGTATTTCTAGGAGAAACATTTGCATAATGTAAACCATCTTCAAACATTATACCCCACTTAAGATCTTGGAGTTTTAATCCCTTAGGATTTCTATTAGGTTCAGATAAGAGTTCTGTAACAGGTCTAATTTTTACCTCTGAATCACTCTCTAATTGTCTTGTTATTCTTCCTGATGTCATCTCAGCTATCTCGGTATGAGCAGTTGGAAGGATATAGAATCGTTCATTAGGATTAGCTGTAAAATATTTAAGTCTTGAGCCTTTTGCTGGATTATGCACACTTACATAATTGCTTTGTTGCTCTCTATTATTGAATCCTAGAGTACCTATTATTAGATATTGCTTACCATTAGCAGTAATTACTCCCCCCCTATCATTATTATGTATTTTAGATATTTTGTCAGTATATTCTACTGCTAACATAGCGGTGTCACTAAAGCAAGCATCATCAGTAGCAGTAGTTTTAGGATTTACATATAGTAGATGTACTTCAGGCTTAGTTTTCATAATGTCTCCCACTTCAGTATCTACTATCTCCTGAAGTTTGATTCCTGCATTTTCAAACCACTTTAATATTCTATCTAATATATCTCCCTTTCTACCATAGCTAACTACCTCTTTTTTATCTTCTATTAGAGCATCTACATCATATCTATGAAAATAATTTCCTGCTAAAACTTCACTAGGTTGCATAGACTCTCTATTTCCTTGATCAGTAACATCAGTAGTATCTTTACTAACAAATCCTTCTTCTATTTTATGTCCTTCTGCCTCTGCTTGTTCTACTTGTTTTTCCCAATCAGGACTCTCAAAGTCTATAGTTCCTGATGAAAAGTCCACACCCTCTTTTCTTTGTTCTTCTATAGCTTTATCTCTAGCTATATCTTCGTCAGTCTGCTCATAAGTATTTAATTGCTTATTAGCTTCTTCTTGATTTCTTCTCTCTTGTTTAGTTTCAGTGTAAGTCTCTTGAGCATTTTGTTCATTGGATTTCTCTTTTTCTGTTTCTTGATAAGCTTCTTGAGCATTTTTATCATTTGATGCTTCTTTTTCTGTTACTTCAATAGCTTCTTGTGCTTTATCTTCAGCATCCTTTACTCTCTTTTCCTCTTGCTTTGCTTGAGTCTCTTGAGATTCCTGTCTAGCTTTTTTTTCTTCTTTAGTCTCTGTAGTAGTAGCATTTCTTTGTTCTTCAACACCATTGATTATATTCAGTAACTTCCTAAAGTTAGCTTGATCTGAGTTTGAAACATCAGTAGAGTTACTAACTTGCTCTAAAATATCCATAGCTTGCTTTCTTGTAGAAGCTTTATCAATAAGATTACCTATATTGTCACTGAATACTTTCTTAGTTGAATCGTCAAAGTTCATTTGGTCAACAGCCTTACTTATATCTGTAAGCATATTAGACCATTCTTTAGCCTTTACTATCTCATTGCTATATAAAGGAATAAATTCTAAACCTTTTTCATTGGGTAGAGTTGTGTCTAAGTAATCAAGTATCTTGGGATGTAAGACTCTAAGATTTTTATATATTGCTTCCCTTATATCATCTTGACTTATATCTTTTATATTACTCAGACTACTCAATTTTCTTATCACATTATTAATGCTCTCACTATACCTTCTAAAGAATAAATCTCTAGATATAGTAGCATCTACACCATCTTGAGCTTCAAATTCTGTATAAGCTGCCTCTGGATTCTCTAACATCATTTCATAGGCACTAGCATTAGCATTTTTCTGCTTTAAGAGCCTAGCTTGATCTTGTATAGATTGTAGTAATGATGGATCCTTTAGAGTTAGTTCATTCTTAAGAGCATCTATTTGTTCAAGTTGCTCCTTTGAATAATTACTTCTATTCAAATCATTAAGCATTCTAGCTCTAGCTTCTGAGGGCAATGCCAGTATTTCATTCTTAGATAAAACTCTTGATGATTCCTCTTTACTCATAGCTTTCATCTTTTCTTGCCTAGATTTGAGCTTATCCATAGAATTAGTAGTATATTCATACTGTAGTTTGGCAGCTTCAACATTATTTAGTAAACCTATGTACTCTGTAGTAGCTATATCATCTAAGTTCTCAATATCATGAGTCTTTTTATACTCATTTAACTTAGTAGTGGCATTATCTAATCTATTCTTTGCAACAATTATATCCTTATTAAGATCCCTCTCAGTTCTTTCCATAGATAGAACTTGTTCCTTAATAGCTTCCTTAGTACCCCAGGTCTCAGCAGTTGATTCAGTAGAAGTGTTAATTCTATTACCTGAAATTTTATCCTCCAGAGCATCTAACCTTTCTGATAAGAAACCATCAAGTGCCGCTCTTTCAAGTAGTCTACTTCTAACATTAGAAGATATTTTGGAACCTCTATCCTTCTCAACCATATCAAGCTTAGAATTAATATCTTGCCAAGTATTTTCAGCCTCTTGGAGAGTTTTAGCATTTTGGGACATCTCCTCTAAAGCTCTTTTATTATTATCCTCTGATTGTTCTACTGTTGGGTTTTTAGCATAGTATTCAGATAGATAACTCTTTGCAGATTCTTCACTTAGATTTCCATTAACTAAATCTTCTATTTCTGATAAAGCCTTAGTAAGTATAGTAGATTGACTAGCAACAGCCCCTAAAGTGTTTTCACCTTCACCAAATTTATTCTTTAACCATCTTTTTATTCTAGAACTAGACTGATCTTTAATACCACTATCACTCTGAAATTGATGTAATAGTGATATTGCATTTACCGCTTTTAGGAATGTGATAGCATTTTTATCTTCCTGATTACTTACATCAATAGAAGCTCTATCTAGAGCTACAGCACTTTTTAATATAGAAAAGTTATCTTGTTCATCAAGTAATTTATTAACTACATCTACATACCTTTTTATTTCTGATTCACCCTGTTTCTTTCCATAGTATTCATTAAGAACTCCATTATTAAAAATCATATTGGCTCTTTCTCCTAAAGAAGCTTTTCTCCAAGCTTCTCTACCTCTTTTTGTACCAATAGTAGTAGTTATTGAAGCAACATTAGGAGCGAATGAAGTTAATGAACCAGTAGCACCAACAAATCCTGCCTTCCAAGTTGTGCCTTTAGCTAAGGAAGCCATAGCACCATTAAAATATGAAGTTACTGCATCTATAGCACCATAGATATCATCTGAAGCTTGACCATTATAAAAACCACTTAAATAAGAAGAGAATCTATCCTGATTTATTTGTTTACCACCCCAAGATTGCATTTCATCAGTAAAGTTAGTCCATGCACCTCCCCATGCTTGAGATGCTGTTATCTTCCCAATAGTTTTTAACTTATTTCCATCAATAAGACTTTTAAAGAGTAATCTTCTGCTCTCCTTTTCAGATAAATTTCGAGCTAATCTTCTTGCAGAAGATGCAGCTCTATCAGCAGCAGTATTAAATAGAAATTTTCTATATCCAAAATTATTAACTAACATATACTTAGCACCGTCTGTAATAGCAGCTGTCATAGCTGCATCACTTGCACTTTCTGAAGCCTTGCCAACCATATCAAAATAATCATCAGAATTTTGAATATCTTTAACACCTCTATCAATGTAAGTACTATGAACAATCTGCTTAGCTTTTTCCATAAGAGCCTCATCAGTGAGTCCTTGGTTAGCTATTTCTTTATTTCCCTCCGATGTGTTTAACTCAGCCTTTTGTATATTCTTTAGTTTATTAAATTCAGTTTGTACATCTTTGTCTACTTGATCCTTAAACTGTTTATTACTATAATAATTATCATGAAAATTTTTCTGAGCAAAGGTGTAAGCATATTCTTCTAGTTGTTGCATATTTTGAGCTAGACTCTCCCCAAATACACCTCTACCATAGGCATGTCCAATAGCTGTAGCACTAATTGTAGGTTGAACAGCTTTTGCTAATTTACTTGTATAATATATACCCTTACCAAGAGTACTAATTGCCTTACTTAATAAAGAAGCTGCTTTAGTTGTTTGCATTGCAGCACCCACAGTTTCTCCGTATCCTGGAATAAGCATAGAAGCAGCATCGGCTATAGCAAATGATGTCATTTTAATAGTTTCATACAGTAAATCTGAATCATCACCTGGTTTATATACAACTTTGTAAGGAGATGCTCCTAACTTTTTATATTGTTTTATTTCATCAGAATCAAGAGTACCATATTGTTCAGCATCTGCCCAAAACTGATTATTTAGGAAGTCACTTCTAGTATTACCTTCAGCATCTTTACCTAAATAATCTAAGTCTGTAACACTCATTTTAGTCTGCTTTATTGCAGTAACTTCTCCATCATCATTGATATAATATTTATCTCCATTCTTTGCTGTTTTAACTTGATCTGGAGCAACTACATTACCTTTATTATCGATCCATACTACAGATTTTCCTTTACCAGTATTAAATAGTTGCCTTATACTATTTACTTTATCAGCAGTATAAGACAGCACACTTATACCAATATCTTTTGCTAGTAATCCTGCATAAGTGAGGTTTCCTTGATGATCACTTATATATTCCTTAGCATAATTATCTAATGCAGTGTAGGCTGCACCAGCTCCTAATCTATCATTAAGGACTTTGAACTTAGCTAGATACATCCTCATATCATCTATGCTAAAATTCTTTACTTCGTCTTCTACATTTTTACCATCATGAAAAAATGCAAGCAATTGTGAATTACCAATATTAGTATCACTGGGAGTTAAAGCTTTCATAAATTGGGATTTCACCTCTGAGTCGCTTAGTTTTCCTATAGTATTTAAATAGTAGTCATCTATTTCAGGTTGAAGTTCATCCTCCCTTTTCTTTAAATCTCTAGCATAAATTCCTTCCAAAATTTTATTATTCTCGGATCTAGAAAGCTCTTCGTGTATTGGTTCTCTAAAAATAAAACTAGCTGTTACACCTCCTTGAGCATAGCTAGGAGCACCAACCCAAGCATTAGAATTATTTATTGCTGCTAATTTCATATCACGCTCTTTCTTTAATTCAGACTCAATTTGAGGAGTAGGTTTCCAACCACTTCTAATTAATTCCAATTTTGAGTCTGCATCCATAGCATAATACTTTTTAAATTCTGCTTCACTCCCCATTCCCTTATTAGGGTCAACTATATATTTACCATCAGTTCCTACTTTATCAGTATAGGGGCTATAAAGATCAGTATAAAGTTCATTTACTATTGTATCCTTATATATATAGTCTCTTTGGTCCCTATTAAAGGAGTTAAAGGCATCCATTCCAAATTTCTTGACAAATTGTTGATTTGCATACAATCTATCTTCATATTGAGCAGACTTACCTTCGAGTTTACTTGCATTAACTCTTCTCCAAGCATCTCTTTCTTGTTGGGAAAGACCTTCAAGACCCCTGAGACCTTTAAGACCTTTAAGACCTCTTAAAATTTCTGTAAACATAGATTAAAATTTAAATATCATTTTCACCTTCATCCTCTTTATCAATACTTTCAACTTTTCTTGGTATTATGTACATTCTCTGATGAGAATGCCATTCCCATGTACCTGGTGTTTCAATATAAATATCATAACCCTCTGAAGTATCATCATTCATATATTGTTTAGCAATGTCCCTAGCTGCACCAGTTAACTTATTAAATGGTACCTTTGTACCAGTAGGTTCTACAGTATCACCATATTCTTCTATAGGATTTCCACCACCCACTTTAACCTTTATAGGTTTAGCTAATCTATTAACTTTTCTTGTAGATCTATTATCACCATCTCCAGAACTACCCTTATTAGAACCCTTACCAGAACCCTTACCAGAAAAATTATAAGTTCTCTTACCTTTATTATCTTCAGTAAAGGTAAGACCTGAAACTGGGTCAAGATAGTTACCATTCCCAAGAGGTAGAGGTCTTCTAGCTTGTTTCTTCCACTCAAACTCAGTCTTAGCTTGAGACAATTGTTCAGCTTGTAATGGGTTAAGATAAGCTTGATTAGCTTGGAATGACCTAACTGGTTTATCTAGACCTGCATATAAACCTGTATTAATAGCACTCTCTATAGCTTGCTTACCCATAGCATCATATCTATCATAACCAGCTTCTTTCATCACCTGAGCTTTAATTTCAGCAAATCTATTTTGTGCTTGAGGATTATTGGCTATAGCAGCTTTAAGGTCTGCATAAGAACCTCCTGTGTGCTGTGTTAACATCCAATATTGATCTCCCAATGCTTTTTTGAACTCTGGATCTTTCATTGCTGAAGCCATAGCAGCTTCTGTCATAGCTGCTGTTCTCTTAGTAAGAGCATCTCTACTTTGAGATCTATTATTAGCTGTTTTACCATGAAGAAATTGATCTAGTGAATTATATTCTCCTACCTCAAATATAGAATCAGGACCAGACTTTACTCTAAGGTCATTAGCTTCTTTCATAGCTTCACTAGCTCTTGCAATAGGTTGTATTTCACTAGCATACCTTCTCTTCATAGACATAAGTTGACTTCTATTTTGTAAAGTCATACCTCTACTAAAATCATCTACTATATTATTTAAGTCATTAGCATACTTACTATACATTGCATAAGCTTCAGGACTTTTTGTTCTATTCGCAATATCTTTCCATTGTTCCGTTTGTGAAACTAAATCAGAATATTGTGCTTCCACTTTATCATAAGCCTCTTTATATTGTGTAAGAGGCTTTACAAGCTCATCATAGGAAAATGGTCTAAATTTACTATCTATAACTAACTGCATTACTTACCTCCCTTTTTATTAGTTTTACCATTAGAGGTTAATCTCTTTTTAGCTGAAGATGCGGCATAAAGGTCTTGTATAGAGTCTGATACTGGTACAAGACCAGCTTCCATTAATGCTCTTATCATATTAAGTGATTTATTTTCATACCCTATATCTCCTATAGCCTGTAGGAATCCACTTAAATTAGCAGATTTAGCAGCTTCAGCAGATAATCTAGCTTTTTGTCTCATTTCAGCAGCTGCTAAAATACCCCTAAGGTTACTTTCTCTTGCATTTGCATAAGCTTGTTGATTAGCCATATCAGCTTGAAGCATACCTTGAGAATTAGCTTGATTAGTAGCTCTATTAAAGTCTTCAATCTTCTGTCTTTGTTCTAAATTATATTCTTCTGATTTTCTGAATAATTCACCAAGTTTATCTTGAGCATTATAGTCAGCAGCTAATAAACCTGCTATTGCTCTACCACTATTACCACCACTTTGATTAGCTAAAGATCTTCTTAAAGCACTAGCTTCTGCACTAAGTTTATTAGTATAGTAATCTCTATCAAATGGTCTATAACCAAGTTTATTACCAATTGGACTCCAAGATACAGGTCTATAAGAGCCACCTCTTGTAGTTGCTTCTATCTGAGCTGCTTCAGAATAATCTGGTTTATTAGTTAATCCTAGTGCATCTGTTAGTGATGCTAAACCTAAACCTATTGCAGGAATATATCTAAGATCCTCATTGCTTCTACCTAAATTTAATGGAGGTAGTTTTTTAGGTTCTTCAGGAGCTTTCTCTTTTGGAATAGTATCATAATAATAATCAGTGTATATAGTATTTGTACTCTTATCAAGAGGTCTCTCTTCACTTCCTACCTCTTTATAATCTGGGAAAGCTTCTTCATATTTGAGACCTTGGTATTCACCACTTTGAGCAAAACCTTTCCATGGGGTAGTTTCCATAGGAGTTATAGCATATTTTCCACTATCATCTTTACTTCTAAGAAAATATCTATTAGCTCTATTTACAGATGGGTCTCCTGCATAATCAATACCTGAATGCATTCCTCCCCAACTTTTATCAAAAGTTCTGTGTTCAAATACATCTTTAGTAATATCATTAACAGACATAGGCTTATAGCCTTTTCTATCTCTATTATAAGCATTAACTCCTTCTACATATTTAGAAAGCCAATTTTTAACTCCTTCACTTTCCCAATTATCTAGAACATATTGTCTTCTTTTCATGTAAGGACTATCTTTACCATACATTATATTCCAATCAATATCTCCACTCTTAGTATAAGGATTAAATTTAGGATCTCCAAAGTTAAGACCTTTGGTTTTATTATTTCTATTTAGCACTTGCCATGCTGAACCATCACCTTCATATAAGTTACCTAAGATACCACCTTTTGCAAATTTATTACCCTCACTAGCTTCTTCTCTAACACCTTCTTGGGTCTGAGCTAAATCAGACATTATCTCATGTAAAGTTTCTTGACTAATAGGATCATTAGGTCTTTCTGTAGCACCTTTAGAGATTTGCTTAACAGCATCAGCAAAGGTTAAATCCTTATCTCCCTTTAACTTATATTTAGATCTTATAGTCTTAGGAACAGTCAATCTATTACTAAATACATAGTCATTATATATAACCTCTCCTTCTTCAACTAAGTTAGGAGTACCTTCTGGATCTACACCCATTGGTACACCTTCATAAGGGTTATCTTCATGTAAACCCCCATTACCAATGAAGGTTAATCCAGTTGGAAAGTCTGCTCCATTAGTATTTAATTCACCACCAAAAGCATGGTGCCATTTTGCTGCATTCTGAGCAAAGATTGCTCTTTTTCTAGTTAATGAATTTTTACTATGTGTCAACTCTTCTGTAGTTTTTCCAGTTCTTTTTTTAGTAGCATTAAATTTTCCTCTATTTTCAGGTTTAATATATATACTACCACCATCAGCATATTGATTTAGAAATCCTCCAAGAGCTGCATAATTTGCTTCTAAGTTATTCATAGTAGTTTCTGAAATATTATGAGCATTATTTTGAAGTGCATTTTCAGCATAAGCATTAGCTAACTCCATTTGGTTCCTCAATTGTTTAGCTTTCTTTTTTGCTTTATTAGAAAACCATCCATCTTTACCAATATAACTATTAGTAAAGTTACTTCCCATAGATGTGTTACCCCAAATATCAGCTAAAGTATCAAAGCTATTAGCATCTGCTTGTAGGCTGTTAAGTCTATTAATATTACCCTCAACATCGGCAATATTCTCTTTATTCAATTTAGAACCAAACATTCTATTTGTTAAGCCTCCAAGTACTCCTAAACCTGCTGAGGAAATAGCACCCCAAGGTCCTGGAATAGCACTAGCTAAGCCACTTAGACTAGTCATAGCACTTCCAACACCACTAGACATTCCTCCTCCTATTGCACCTCCTGCAATATTTCCTAGTCCACCAGCTAAACCATTAAGAGCACCTGATTTAAAACCATTTACAATTGAAGTTCCTAGATTACCAAATAATCCTCCATTAGTACTAGATGTATTAGATGGAATTCCTGTAGGCTCATATCCTTGAGTAGGATTCTGTGCTCCACCCATACCCCCTAATATTGGTGGTGTCTGATAATAAGGAGCAAACATGTGTCCTCCTCCTACAAAGTAGTTATTTCTATAACTTAATAACTTATTATATCTTCTATTATTAATTCTATTAGCCATAACTTATTAGTTTACTTGTGCAAAGATATATAAAATGAGTGATATTATCAAGAACCTAAATATAAAAATAATAGGGACATAAGACTTCTCTTATATCCCTATTAAATTAGATTGTGTACTTTGTTGAAATATCATGTAATATAAAATGAAACATATTATCATTCTCATTTAAAGACTTTTTAAAACCTAAACTAATTGAAGTCCAAGGATTTCTAATTCTCTCTCTTCCTTGTCTAGGTATCTGTCCTCTCCATACTCTAAATTTCTTTCTTAATGATATATCATTTATAGTTCTTCTAGCCTGACTTAAAGTCTTCTCACCTGTATCTTGATATTCATTTGCTGCTTTAATCCAATCAAAAGATTTATTATGAATTAATAATCCCTCTTTGTTATAAACATCTGCTCTATACTCAATAGTATCAAATATTTTTGTATATGAAACATCTTCATTACAAATATAAGTAAATCTAGGTAACTTTATCTCATCAAAAAATTGATTATAATTTCCTTTAAAGTTCTCCCATAATTTTGTAGTACCATTTGAACTAGTAATAGAGTAGAAACTATTATCAATTGGGAACATAATAGCTTTACTATAACTCATTAAGGATGTAAATTGACCCATTTGTTCTGAATAACATAAAGTATTTTCATTATTAGTGTCTCCAATGGGACTTAGATATAAATCTTTATTCTTTGGATCATAACTTAATCTTACAGATGACTTACTATTAATATTCCATTTCTCATTTGCATGATATTTTCTTAACCAAAACTTTCCACCAAACTGTGTGCTTATATCTTGCAGTTGACCATTATATAAGTATAATATATCAGCATTATTATCTATAAAATATAAACCACTTGGAGATTTTGCTATAGAGAATTTATCTTGACATCCTATAACATTACTAATTGGTCTAGTTCCTTCAACCTTATAATTATTAGTGATTTCTATAGGAGTACCATCTGATGTAGGTATTTGAACTCTACTATTAAACAAAATCTGACTTATAGATTGCTCTTGGAAAGCTATTAAAGTATCATTAAATGTTTCAAGGGATGTAATAGATCCTGCACTGCCACTTAAATCTATAGAATTAGCTAAGGTCACATTAGCCCATGTATCTATATCCTCTAGATATGACTTTTCTAATGACCATAATATTTGAGTAGGATATTTATTGTTTCTATAGTACTCTTTATCAAGTATTCTATAGTTAAAGAAATTATCTCTCTGAGAATAGATAGGGTTCATTAAATTAAAATTAATAGGAGACATATTTAGATTACTAATTTGACCCCTATTCCTATCATATCTTCCGTCTAGATTAATTCTAGATTCACACATAAAGGAGGCAATTTCTATTACACTATTTTCATCCTCCTCTGTAAAGGAATAAGTCTTTAAACAGTCATACCTTTGATAATATGTATCTCCATATCTAAACTCAATTTTAGAGTCAAGTGGAACAATAGGACCAGCAGGTATCCAAGAATTATTTCTAAGAGCTTCATCAGTATCTCCCCCAAACATATTAGTAGGTTTTGATTTTCTTCTTAACTCAGCCATATATAAACAAGGCTTTGTTTCTGAAATATCAATATTATCTTGTTTTACAGAATATGAAGTAGTTTCACCTATTTTATATAGTACTCTACCAGAACCATGATAAACAACCTTCCAATATATATTTCCTCCTTTGTAATAATAAATATTACCTAGTTTTAAGTCTGGGCTATCTTCAGTTACTTTTTTCCATTTACCTCCCTGTACAGCTACATATAAATCTGCATAGTTAGTATCTTGACTCCTTACTGAACAAGTGCATATAGCACAATCATCTGGGAGTGTATCACCATAATTACTCTCTAAATTTTTAATTACTGCATTTTCTACTTCTTTAGGACTACCAGAAATAGGATAAACCTCTTGAATATCAACATCTCTATATTGATTTGGTATCTCTGGATCTACATTAGACCAAAATGGGACCTCATTAGTTCCTATATATTTATTTAAGTTATTCATTCTAGGTAAAATAACTGGAGATGAATTATTTAAATAATTAAAAGCGAAAACTGCATGAGGTGTAGATTTATATTTCATTCTTACAGGTTCATTAGTAGTTTTTAATTGCTCTTTAAAATCTCCTGCAAGATTATCACTATAATTAGTTTTAATACTTTGAAGTGGAATCTTTGTGAATGGGTTGACTATTACTCCAGAACCTTGTAAATCCACACCTGTATTAGGTGTTACATAGAAAGTGTATTCACTATCTGTAGTAATCAAAGTATCAACATTACCATAATAATTCAATGCTCTAATACCTGAATTCTTTGGAGTAGGTATCTTTATAAGTGATACCTCATTACTATTGAAAATAGAGACTGGTGTAATACCATTTTTATCTCCTGAACTCCAAGATTTACTCAACCATTTTACATCTGGAGAGAATCTAATATTTGAAATAACTTTTCTTTTTAATACTGAAGTTCTAGCTCCCCCAGACTCTGGTCTAACAATGTCATTATTTAATGAACCTGATCTCTGCCAAGGATATACTAGCCAATTTAATTCCCAACTCTTCTGTGTAGCATTATAAGCATAGAGAGTTTTTCCACTATCTTTATCATCTATAAGATGACTTTTATAGAACATACCTGCAACCATTCCTTTGTTTTCATAATTAGTAGTAAGGAATGATTTGTGAAAGAAACCATTATCATTAGGAGCTGGTACTGCTGAAGATGTCTGTATAGAAATATCTCCTGCATTTGATTTAAACTCTGTTAATCCAACTATATTAAGCTCAAAATCTCCTTCCTCTAAAGCTTGTTTTGTACTATCATCAAACTCTATATCAGGAGAGTGCATAGTAATTATAGATTGGTCAACAAAGAATGCATTATTATTAGTAGCTCTATCTTGTTTTGCATCACTATTTGCAGTAGAAAAAGGTGTTGAAATCATATTTTGAATTTCAGCTCCTCTATCACTCCCTGACTTTAATAGATCTAGATGAGCAAATGATACTGTAGATCCTTTTTCTATATCAGTAAGATTATTTGTACTCTCAGACATTGGTCTGAAGAACCAAGAGGATTGGGCAAATGGTGTATTAGAAACTCTATCTTTAATAGAGAATACAGTAGGACATAATATACCTTGAGCTAATACCATTCTATCATAAATAGATGGTAATACTACTAATGCCCTAGCTCTTTTATATTCTAAACTTGATAGAGTACTCTTTGTATCATTATCTAGACTAAATGTCATTTTTGGAACTACAATGTTATCACCATCTCTATGTGGCTTAATATCTCTAGGAACATCATAGTTACCTAACCATAGAGGTTCAGACCATTTACCTGTCTTATGTTGAAACTGAATACCAAGTCTATAGGTGTCACCTACTTTAAATGATGATGTATTACCAGCAGCAAGTTGATTACTATACTCATAAATAGCTTCTGAATCATCAACACTATTAAGTTCTATTGTTCTAGTTCCTATTGATACTTTATTATTAGCTACAGAATCTTTTAGAGTATTTTTTATAGAGTCAGGAATACTATCTCTCTTTAATTCTATGTTACCTAAGAATAATGTATTATCTTTCTCAGCTATAGTTCCAGCTATAATAGATTCTCCACCAATATATAGCATCTTTGTTGGATCTATATTAGATCCAGTAAGTCCTGTATCTACATAAGTTATTTCATTACTTCCAGTTATTTCTATATCAGTTACTATCTTTACTATAGGAGTTGCATCTACTGATGTCCTGTGAATAGAATAAATTCTAAGATATTGAAAATTAGATTCAGGGTTCTTGATAGAGATATGAAAGGTATTACTAACTACATCCTCTGGACTTCCACCTCTAGTAGGAAAGGATATATTAAGAAGTTCAGTAGTGTAGAATAAATTACTTTCTTGTCCATGTCTATTATAATATGAAAAAGCATATTGTATAGTTCCTGGAGAGAATGCTCCACCACCCTCTTCTCTAGTGACTGTTATTTCTTCATTTAAAAGTAATTCTTGAGTAAAATCAAAGCAACCTTCTGGATATAGATTATTTTTATCTGCATCAGACAACTCCATAATATCTTTGTCTTTAAATAATAATCTATTAGCTACTATATTAATAGACCTTGGTTGATTCTTTCCATCTACCCAATATACCTTTTGAACTAATTCCCCTTCATAGATACCTAATGCTTGTATAGGATGTTCTACATCCATATTTAAATTGCCAATATACAATATAGTAATTACCCAACCATCTGCTTTCTTTTCTATTCTATATATATAATTTAAAGTACTATTTTTATTACCAACAGTGAAGACTACTAAATAATTTCCTACTACACAATGACCTATATAAGAACCTACTATTAATTTGGTAATAATCTTAGTTCCCTTCTCATTGGTCATAGATAATAATGTACTATCATCCCTAGCTGTAAATCTTATATTATGTGCTTCCCATAGGTATTTAGATTCTTGTCTAATAGGATGATTATCCTGCCTCATACCTTGAAAAACATGAAAATCTTGCCTCATCATTATTGTTGTTTAAGGGTCTCCTTTGAACCATTATTAATAAATCCCATTCTATGCTCTGTAACTCTAGGAATTAATGTATTCCAAGAGTTAGTAATTGATTCCATTTCATCAATTGTAGGCATTATTAAACTTGTTTGAGCTTGACCTACAGCAAAGGCATAATCTTGACAAGTAGAACTATAAACATCACCTCTAATTTTACCTATATCAAATAGTACTTTATATCTTCTCTTTGTAATGTAAAGCTCTAATGCTTCCCTAAAGGAACTATTATCAGCTATCATTGGATAACCATCACAATCAACAGGAATAGCTTGGTAAGCTATTTCTATTGTACCATCTTTTATAGAGGTATAAATAACCTGACCTTGTAATTTATAGGTTAAGTCATGTGAGTTCCTCTTATTATTAGAGAAATGAAAATTATCAGTAGAACTTCTAAATGTTTGACTACAACCCTCCTTAAAAGTTCTCACTTGAATCATTTTATGAAAATCACAAGGAAGTAATGCTCTATATTCTTTAACTTCAAGATTTGCTGTTTTCTCTATATATACTTTAGGCATACCTACCTTTCGTATAAAATCAATTGTATAGTTGACAACTCTTTCAAGAGTCAAATCCTGTAGTAATGGATTGTCAAGTAAGTTATCTAAAACTTCTTTTATTGATATATATCTTTCCATTATATATTAATATTTATTTCCCTAGGACTCCTAGATGTATGTATCATATCTAATATATTAGATAATTGTTCAATTGATCCATAATCTGGTTCAGGAGTATTAGTATCATCTATTGTATCTTTAGTATCTAGTTCTTCTGAATTAGGTATATCTGGAGCAACTATACCTTCATTAAATTTAAGTGGTGGAATCTCTGGTGCTTCTTCATAGACTAAGGAATATGGGTTAAAGTCTTGTACAGTCTCAGGAATAATAGCACTTTGAGCAATTGTTGGTGAAGAACTACTACCAAACATCCTTCTTTCAGCTGCTCTTCTTCTGGCTAATCCCCTAAGCCTAGTATCTCCAGATGCCCACATAGCTTTTTGTACATCCTGTGTAGAAGCCATTCCTGCTAAATACTTTGCAAGAGTAGGTACAACTCTACTTCTAAAATTGCCTGAACCTACATTATAACTATAGCTATAAAGACCATCAAGTTGTTGCTGAGTTAATCTTTGTAAAGCCCCTTTAGGTAATGCTCTATTAAAGTCTCTAGCTTCAGCTTCAAATGATCTATTAGTTCTCATTGACCTTCCCTCCCAATTTGTTATTGTCTTTCTTATGGAAGCAGATGGTTTATATCCTCCATTTTTATATTGGTTATAGCTACCTCTTATTTCATTAATGTCATATACTCCATTGTCTACAGCTATTTTGATAAGAGATGCTCTATCTTTCATACTTAAGTCTTCCCACATAACATAAATGCATCTAATAATCCATTTTTTAATTGTTTCTTAAGAGCTGTCTTAATGTCTCTATTAAGACTAAATGCATAGAAGGATTTATTATTGTATAGTGCTTTACTCTTATCATAAAGTACTTTAAATATCTCTTTTTCTTCTATTCTAATTAAAGTTCTCTTTTTATAAGACTCTTTATCTTCTGACCATAATTGTAAAGTAGAATCCCAATCAATAGGTAAATTAGTTTTAATCTTACCATCTTGTAAAGTTATACTAGGTTTATATTTCCTTAATACAATTTCTCCCATTCTTAATGGTAATTTAATAGAGCCTGAGTATAGAAATTTATTAGCAAGAGCTTTATTTACAGTTCTTATAATTGCATAAAAATCATGTTCTGATATAGGACTCATTCCTAACCATTCATTCTTCCTTATCCATTTATAAGCATCGTAAACACCTAAAGAATTCTTTACTTTATGAACTCTTGATTCATTTATTTTAAGCATTTCTTTCCTAAAATCATCCATTAGCCTTCTATTTGTTTCTGTAGATTGGATTTCATATTACTTCTTATAAACTGCATCATTGAGGATAAATCATCTTTTGCATTATTCTCAGTATCTTCTGGTTTATAAATACCAGCAGTTATAAATTGCACTATTAATTCTAATAATTTAGGAACAAGACCATCCTCCAATGGGAGTGTTAAGTCTAGGTAATCACACATATTTTTAGAATTGCAGTCACAGGATAATTTGTATGCCTCAATTGGGTCCTCAAAAACACCTTTTAGCCTCACTGTTTCTAAATTTAGATGTTGAGAATTAGCTGATTTAAAATATAGATGATCATCAGAGTATATTGAACAATATATTGCATTTTGTAACCATCTATTATGACCAACATATCTCATTCTGTTTGGGGATACTAATGCTATTTCTCCAATATAATAGTCATCTAAAGTAACTTCTGTATTTCCAACATTCAATAATTTTGGTATCTTATTACTACTTCTGAGTATCTCCTCATTACATATACTAACACTTTTAGTATTATCTATTTCTAAATCTAGACAAAGTGTTTGATAGTTACTTTCAAGAACTGCATTTCTAATGTCTGAATATTTTTGTTGAAGTAATAGATTTCTATATTTATTTACAAGAAACAATATATGATCTTCATTGAATATAGCATCATCTGAGGTAATCTTTAGTGCATCTAAGCACATATAAATTATTTCTCTATAAGTCATATCTGTATAAAATAAAAACTCTCTTGTGCAAAGATAATAAATACAAGTCTTATACACAAGAGAATAATCTTTTATTTAATTATATTATAATAGTCTTAATGAATTATCTTCTGCTAATCTACTTAGAGAGTCCTCACTAATTCTACTTATCAGTGGATTATATTGTGGTAGATGAGAATTCTTTAATTCATAGAAATCTGGTAAAGCAATTAGACAGGAATTATCAGAGAGATTTTGAATAGCTTTAGTGATATATTTATAGTCATCTTCTGATACATATTGACCATATTTATTTAATATATCACATAAATAAACTAAGGCTAATACTGGGTAAATAAAGCATTTGTTTAAATACCCAATTTTAGATAATCTACTCATTATTTTATTAATACTATCTAATGCAAGAACATTGAGAGTTTCCATTGCAGTTACATTTATTAGATGAGGATGTAATTGTATTATCCATAAAGTATTTCTTCCAATATTTAATAGCTAATAGATAATTACTATTTTTTATAGAGTATTCTACAGCTTTGATTTGTAATTCTCTATCAATAAATGATATAGGATCCTTACATAATTCACCAATCTCCTTAATTAAAGGGATAATACTTTTGTACACTTCATAAGTATTAACAACTACATTAAGTATTGTATCAGTTATATATTTGAGAACATCTGGTTTATCTTCTGGTATAAACCCTGAAGCTGTACTATAGATGAATAGCATATCCTTATTTAAATTAACTCCTAAATCTTTAGCAGATAGAGTTAGTTTAGTATGCTTTACTTTTTTAGAATCTTTACCACTATTTTTAACTTCCTCAATACCATTCATACTAGGTTTTTCTATATCACCTTCATCTAGGAAGATAATTTTAGCATTATTACTAGGACCATTAGTAATGTAAGTATCTTGAGTGTCTATAGCTATTCTATACAGATAAACATCATCATAGGTAGAATCTTCATCTATAGCTACATCTATTACTAAATACTTGCTATCCTCAGTTATATATAAATTGTTATAGTGTATCATATTAGTAATGTATTAAAATAAAAAAAGTAGATGCTCATCACATCTACTTTGAATTTATACTAGCTTAACCTGCTGAATTATCAAGTGTAGCAATATTAAGACCAGTAGCTGTGTTTATTGCAGCAATAATATCATTAGTCAGTTTATTACTAGCTTGATTATTAGCACCAACCTTTGGTACTACAATAGTAATATCTTTCTCTGACTTCTGTACACTGACACCATCACCTACATAAGCATAATGTATATCAATGATATTATATTTCTTTTCAGGATCTACTAAATACTTAGTTTTAATTACATTAGGCCAACCAATATTTCTATATTGATCACCTCTTTCACCCATACAGAAATACTCAAGATCTGCAATATTATGACCATTACCTATAGATTCTTTACTAGCAACCTCTTCAGCTGTTCCCCAAATTACTTCATCACCACCACTAATAACAGTAGAAGGATATACATCAAAGTAAACAGGCACTTGCTTTTTAGTTCCAAGAACCCAATCTTGTTCTACTTCCTCAATTAAAATACCAGTGTAAGTTGTAGTAAAAGGATCAAAATCACTTGTATCACTCTTCTTTTTAGCAATAACTGAAGTTGGCAACACCTCACCTTCATCAGTGCCTCCATCTGCAAGGTCACCACTTACTAAGTGAATAGCTAGAGGTTTAACTCTTTCTCTACTAAAGTTAAGAGCTAAAGACTGTGCCATTTTAGCATAGAATACAGAAGCAGTCATACCAGCAAAGCCATGAACAGCACCATGCTTAAAGTACATATTACCATCTGAATTACCAAAATACTGTCTAAAGGCTATCCTTAGTATATAATCCTGACCTGAGATAGGTTCACCACCATTAACTGCTGAATCTAGAGTTACAAGTACTGATTTTAGCTTCATTGCTAGAGCATCAGCATCTGTAGCCTTAGCATACATTACCTTATCTACATCAATTAGATCACTTCTCATGAGGTTATCAACACCTACATAAGGAAAATAAAAATACTTTTTTGCTTTATCAGCCTTAACTGATATTGTACCAGCAGGGTCAGTTCCTGCTACTGTTGCTTTATAAGCATTTGCTACATAAAGCTGTCTGTTTTGATTTACAGAAAAAACTGCCATCTTTAAATTAGTTTAAGTTATACATTCTTCGAGGGAAGTCTCTTAATGGCTAAAGCTACAGCTCCCTCTAAGATGGTTCTGTGTAAAGATTCATTTAATTTACACTCCATCTTTAATTTCTCACCATTTATTGTTAAATTCTCATTTGAGATGTCCTGTAAAATAATAGGTTTAGGTTTACTAAGATACTTTACAAAATAGCTCTTAATATTATATTTAGATATAAGTTCTACTATTGAGGAGCCAGTGTCTATTCTTAAAACTCTTTTATCTGAAGGTCCTCTGAAGGGATTACTTTCTACACTATGGTACTCATCCTGTCTTATAGGAATTACAATTACTCTAGTATTATTTTTACATCCTAAAGACTCATCTGATAAAAGTGCTGATTCATAGGTAATAAACCATATATCTGTTGGCAGTTGAAAAAACTGAGATTTATCTGACATCTTAGGTTTTGAAATATCTTTAGATGTTAGTTCTAGAGTGTTGACTAAACTATCTAGTCCTCTTCTAATTTCTTCTGTTTCTTCAAATCCTTCCCCTGCTAGTTTTCCATTATATAATTCCTTAATTACAGCTTCTTGTGATTCAGTTAGAAGAACTGATTTCTCATATTCATCTAGTTTAAATGAATCTTGGTTAATAGTAATATAGCTATTAAGTAGGACATCAAATTCATTACTAAATTCCTCTGTAGTCATAATTACTATTGTTGATTATTTTTACTAGATTGTGCTGCAATAGTAGCAGTAGAACCTGCCTGATATGCTATTTTAGCTAATGACACAGCTCTTTCAAGGATCTCTTGATGTAATTGAGAAGGAAACTCACAAGGAGTTTTTACTTTTTCACCTTCAATTGATAAGTCATCATCAGTTAAATTAATAAGAATAATTGGACTAGGTTTCTTTACATATCTAAGAGTGTAGTCCCAAGTAGTTGGATCTCCAACAAATTTTCCTATAATCTCTGCCACAGGAACTATTACTTTAGAAGTATCTTCTAAAGTCTTTTGTATTGTTCCAATGAATAACCTCCATGCCATTCTTTTAGGTGGATAAGCATAAGGTTTAGTCATTAATCTTTGATAATCAGAATAACTTATTGAGACTACAGAGTAAAACTTATTACTAGATGCATCATCCCTAATAACCTCATTGATACTAAGAAAGTAATCCTCTGGGAAGTTAAATAGGGAGCCTCTATTATCCATCTTAGGAATATAGTTCTCATCCCCCTCATTAGAAACATTAGCTTCTAATTTAGCAGTTTTAATTAGGAATGAAAAGTCATATTGTCTTTTTTGACTCCCATCAAAACCTCCATTAGTATTATCTACTCTATAGTTAAAATATTCTCTCAGTATTTCAGATTGTGCCTTAGTTAAGAAAACACTTTTCTCATATTCATCAAGCCCAGGAGCCTGATTACTAGTTATATTATTGTAAAGAACATCAAATTCATTACTAAATTCTTCATTGGTCATGGGCTTTCAATTTATATTATTTAAGTTTAGCTTCTAGACTAAGCTTAATTTCTTGATTCTTTGGTAAGTTAATCCATTGTGCTGCTACATTTAAAGTAGGTTCTCCATCTTCACACATAGGGATATTACCATCTTTAATGTAGTACTGATTACCTCTATGAGCTATTAATCCTTCTTCAACACATCTTCTGATAAGAACTTTAGTTGATAACATAGGGTCTGTAGCAACTTTTAAGAACATCTTACTGTTACCTTGTATTAACTCATTTACCTTAGTTTGTAAGAACTCTTTTTTAGTATTCTTATGGACTCTTACACCAGTAAGAGTTTCAACAATAACTCTAAGAGTATCAACTTCATCTTCAATCTTACCATAAGCAGTATAACATTGCATTAAAGTTGTCATACCCTTCTTAGCAGATTGGGTTTCTGAGTCTTCTGTAAGAATTACAAATTGATAAGTTGCCTTAGGGTTAGTTTCCAAAGCTTCTAGAGAAGGAGCAATATAGTCTTTATTAGCTAGTAGAATTTTATATCTAATATAATCTTCTACATTAGCTAAGTTAAGATAATTATCTTGCTTTCTTAATGTTACTTTAGATATACCAGCTTCATTAGCATCATCCCAAAAGTTATCTACTTTCTTATATATAGAAAGTGCATTTGGAGGTAATCCCATTAATTCTTCAAGGAAATCCTTTTCACTATCTGTAAGAACATTAACATATCTACCAGAAGACAACATAGGAACTACAAAAGTTCTTGTAGCATTCTCTGCCATTCCTCCAAATAGTACATGTTTAGGGTTAGTTACCATTCTACTCTGTCTAGGCAAATATCTTATGATTATTTGCTCATTCTTTAGACAATTAACTAAAGGTTTTTCCTCATTAATTTTATCTTCCTTTGCCATATATTTTATTTAATTAAAGGGGGAAACTTAATTCCCCCTATAAGTTATATTTAACCTTGCAACACAGCAGGAATAAATGACATTGTTCTAGTTGGATCTAGTACACATACACCAAATGTAGTCATCTTGTGTATAGTTGCACTATCTTCATCATGAGACATAAAGTCATTACTCATAGCTCCAGTGAAAGGATTTCTCATACCAGATTGATAACCTCTATATTCTGGCTCTCCCTTGATTTGACACTTAAAGATATTAGGTTGATCCATAGAACCAATATCCATAATATCAAATCTATAAGAACTTGCAGGACCACCAAGTGGGTGCTGAATCTTATTTTGTACAGGATCATCATAGAACTTATCAACTTCAATCTTTAGAATCACACCATTAGGTGCTCTAAATTCAGTAAATTGATAACCTGCTGCAAGGGAGGTCTGATGTTGTACATTATTAGTCTTTTGTACAATACCCAAGTTATCAGCATTTACTGTAAATTGAGTCCATCCAGAAACAATATCACCAACTGCTTTGCTAAATAGAGATGCTCCTCTCATACCTGTTCTAAGAACAAACACCCTTTCCTTGATGTCTAAAGCATTTGCACTTAATTCATAAAGTGCATCTTCAATCATCTTTAATGAGAATGTATTATAGTAGTAAGTGTTAGCTACTTCCATTTGAGCAAATAAACCATCACCCATTCTAATAGCTTCACCACTCTTACCAAAGTTTAGATATTCACCATTAGTATTACGGTTAGAAGTACCCCAAGCTGTTGCAATATTCTTGTAATCACTCCATTGTTTTTCAAATGTCCAGTCTACATTATGCATCCATAAGTTAGCAATCACTGTCTTATTTGTAGAAGTGTCCTTCATAGGAATACCAACAGCAAGTTTTCTATTAAGCATTGCACCTGAAACCTTGTGTTGAAGTCTAATAGTAGTCCACTCATTACGCATACTTACAGGAGTATTAAATCTAATATCTCCAACCTTGCGGCTTAATTCCTTTTCAACAGGAGCAAAACCTACAGAGAATCTTTCACCAGTTTGTAGTCTTTCAGAAGGAACACCTGTAGTAATACCACCCATCACTTCACAGCGATACACAGCATTAGTACCTTCCATTCTTGCATCACCAAGTACTCTAATAGGATATACTTGATTTAAACTACCAAAAATCACCTCGCCATCTGCGAAATAATCTTCTGCAAATACTAAATAGAAAGGAGTAGTACCAACACCTACAGGATTATCACCTAGTTCAACTTTCTTACCATCCTCATCTCTAGCTTCTACCAAAGGAATATTCTTTCTTGCACTAGAAATAATATCCCAATAATACTCTGAATCATCTTCAAATTCCTTTATAGGGAGTCTACTCAGAAATGTGTCAAGAGTATTACCCATCTTAGAAGCTAACAACTCAACCATCATATTAGATGCTTTTTGAGCACCCATACCATAGATAGCTGAAATATGGTTTAATTTTGACAAACCTTTCCAGCCATCAAAACCAACCATCTGAAACTTACCTAATTGTCCAGCCATAATAGTTATTAAATATTAAATATCAAGTGTAAATCTACTAAATGCAGATTCTGGGTCTGAGTTTACACCACTTGTAAATTTAAGTGTACCATCTGAGTTTCTAGCAGTGTTATTTAAGGTATGTTCTAACTCCTTTAGACCCTTACCAATTTCCTTCTTCACTTTACCTTTAACTAAACCATCAAGTGATTTGAAACCATCAGTCAATACATAAGTAAGACCAACATACTTCATAAAATCATTATGATTATCAGCTTCAAACTTTTGAATTGCCGTAAGTCTTTCTCCTGTTTCAGGATCAGTAAATACTGGTTTAGAAATAGCATCAAATACTCTTTGTCTAGTGTTCTTATCTATCTCTAAGTCACCAAAAGGTTTCTTATCAGAAAGAATTGATTTTTTAAGAGCTTCTGCTTGCTCTTTTAGCTCTTTTTCTTCCTTTGCCTTTACTTCCTCTGCTTCTTTAACTGCATTATTATAAGCTTTGGTTACTTGTTCTTTGCAACTTTGTAGAGCTTCTTTAGCATCTTCTATATCAGTACCAGCAGTTATAGATCTTTCAACTGCTTTAATAGCTCTCTCTTTGGAGAAGCCCTTCTGAATATAGTCCTCATAGATGATGTTTTTTCTAAGATTTTCACCTTTCTCACCTTCTTCAGAGATAGCTTCATCAGTAATACTATTCAATATTTTGATGTTATTCTCAAATCTCTGAACTTGTGTAGGTTCTATCCCTGCATTAAGAGCTTGGTCAATTCTTTTTTGCCTTTCATCAAGCTTAGATTGAATTTGCTCCTCTACTAAATCCATAAAGGACTCTGCATCTTTAACCTTAGAAATAGCTTCATCATTAAGGTCTTGGAAGACACCATCTTCTGCAAAGGTTTTGGCAATGGAAGAGTAGAAGTTGGGAGAAGTTTCCTCTTTAGAAGAGGTATCTTCCTTTCCCTTATGATCTTCACTACCTACGCTCTCTGGCTTATCTGTAAATAAGGTATCTACATCTACAACCTCAGTAGTTTCTTTACTTTCCTTTTCATTTTCATCAGAATTCTTTGAGGGAGTTTCCTCAGTTCCTTCTTGCTTAGTTTCTGGATCAAAGAGAGCTGCTGCCTCTTCTCCAGTCATTATATTATCTAATGATAAACCTTCCATATATTATACTCCTTATTAAACTTCTTTGCAAAATTAATAAGAATAAATAGGTTAGACAAGTATATAATAAAGTTATTTATAATATAGCAAAAGGAGTACTAACAAGTACTCCTTTTTACTAAAGTTCCACAATAGAATATAAGGCTTCTTCAAGAATTAATTGAGCTAAGTCACCACTCAAGTGTGCAGCTTCCTCTGAATAAGGATTAATATCTAATGCCTCACAGATGTGCATCTCCAAGTGGTTCTTTTCATGCTCAAATGTATTGATGAACTTCAGCTGTGTCAAAAACATAAGTTTTCTCCATAATGTTTCTCAATTGATAGTTTATAAAATATTTATTTTTTGTAAGCTTACAAAGCAAAGGTATATAAACTTTATCAAGAAACATAATGATACTAATGAATAAAAAAACACTCCTAAAGCATTAACTTTAAGAGTGTTATAAATTATATATTTAGCATTGAGTTTCTAAGTTATGTTTAGCTACAACTTTTGATACTTGGTCAAATAGATATTCTACTAAATAAGCATCTACTTCATCATTATTTGCTTCTGGTTTATATCCTATGTAATTCCAAATGCAGTTTTTTAAATGAACACATTCATGGACTATTAAATTAGTCTTATGAGGTGGAACAGCTATAATAGAATAGTCTGGGCCTTCAAGCACACAGGCTCTTGTTTTACATTTTATACTTGGATAGAGTTCATGTGCTTCTTCCCAAGTATCTACTACTATGATAATTACTCTATAATCATAGATTGGAACTTTGATTGTTTTCTTTGTTACCATTTCTTCTACTCTTTATTACTTCATCTAGAGTCCTTTCTTCCCAAAATAATTCTTTAAAACCCATAACCTTTTCTCCTCTAGGTATAATACCTTCTCTAACTAAATTATCAAAGGTAGCCCTACTCACATTAAGTTTCTGACATGCTTGGCATTTACTAAGTTTCTGAGTCTTATCTGTGTAAGACTTAATAACTTTTATTATTTCCATAGCTTCATCTTCTGTGATATTACTATTACCACAATCTATATCATTTATTATTCTTTCTAATAGTGATTTTATTACTTTTAACATAAAGAACTAATACTACAAATAATGTTATTCCTGCTAATATATTATGTATTCTGATTAAATTATCAGTGCTAATTGGTATATTCCAATAGTAATCAGTTATATTTAATATGTCATCTATTAGAATATACCAAAGAAACATTCTATGATAAGAGCAAAACTCAAATGCAATAGAAACTAAATATAAGAATATCCATGTTAATAGAGACACTCCTGCTATATTACTTAATGGTTCTATATAAAGTATTGTATTAAGCATATAGCATAAAGCTATTACCATTGGTATATATTTCAACACTAACAGTAATAGCTTATGGAAACTACTTCTTCTTAATTTTTCCACCACAACCATATTTAGTTCCTTTACCCACTCCTGCTTTAGGAGACATTGGTTTTGGTCTCTTCTTACCACTTTTAGCCATAATTATAAGATTTTAATTGTTAGATTATTTTTATCTTTCATTAACTCTCTATACACTAATTCAAAAGCCTTTTGGGAATCTACTACTCCCCCTTTAATCTTATTATAACCTAAGATTAGACAACCAGCACTGCTTTTGGCACTAGACCCACAATGCATTAATATACCATCAAAACCAGGAACATTAAGTATTCTAGGAACCTTTCCTCCACAATATTTTCTATAATACTCCTTTTTGTTAAACTTTGGAGATACTACATCAAGTGTAACTTTATAAGTACCTCTTGGAATAGCTGTAATAGAATCATCATTTAATCCATTCCCATTTACATCCTTTACCTTTCTAATATATGAAGGAGACATTGTATTGTCCAAGTCTCTATCAGTATCTTCTATTACATTACAGAACCACTTACCATTAATAGTTAGATTACTTATTGTATAAGTGGGTTTCTTAAATCTTCTATCTACTACTATCTCCATTTCTATTAAAATCTTTTAATGGTACTATTACAAATGTTTCTATATTCCCAGAGTCTAATTTCTTCCTAAGAATTGTATATCCTTCTTCTCTTGAGATTAAAACTTCATTCTTAGATAATAAATTAATATCACCCTCTACTAGGGCTAGTTGTTTCATCGAGCCTACTTTTATTTTTCCCATTTCTCTTAGTTATTTCTTTAATTCTGTGAGAACAAGTTAAATCCATACATATATTCATAGTAAGATTAAGAACTTGCTTCCTTAATTCTGCAACTTCTTTCTCAAGTTCATTATTCCTCTCTGTTATCTCTTCAAGTCTTGCTTTATTATCATCTGAAAGATTTCTATAAAATTCTAATGACTTCTCCATCTTTTCTACAAGATTTAAATCTACCTCTGAATTATATTTCTTTCTTGCAAAAAACCAAGCTGTCCAACTAGAAACTGCACTTGTTACTAATCCAACTCCTCCTGTTATTAATATATCAACATCAATCATTATTTTTTAAAATTATAAATTAAAGAGATTATTATACAAATTGATAATATACCCCCTGCCCACATTAAGGTCTTTTGCCACCAATAGATGTGGTTTACTTCTACTTCCTTCACTACTGGCACTATCTTTGGAATAGAGTCAGTCTTAACTATAGTATCTACCTTATTTATATACTTGAACTTTGTATGCCATTTAGTAATATATAAGGTATCACCTTTTTGCCATCTATCAATACTATCTCTGATATATATACTATCTATTTTAGTATCATGTATATATTCCTTCTTTACAACTTCTACAGGTATTTCAACAGGAACTTCTATAGTTTTTGTAATGGTTCTACATGCTGAAAATAATAAGATAGTTATTACAATAAATACTAATCTTTTCATACTGCAAATATATAATAAATAATCCACTTACACAAGAGTGTAAGTAGATTATATTTATTTACCAAGAACTTTTGGTACTTTTTTCTTTTATTTTCACTTTGTCAAGATAGTCTTTGTACTTAGTTATGTCTTCTCTTGACTTAACTCCTGACAGAATAATATTGTTAGTATAATTAATTAAGTCAAATTTATAGGTTCAAACTGCCTTTCTACTATACTTTTCTTCTATTCATTTTATTATATTTATAATTTAAGCTTTTAAACATAATTTCTTAAATCTATATATTATAATGTTGTTCCATCAGAATTAACCCACTCTTCTCCATTCCATCTTATATACTTTTTTAAAGTAGTATCATAATATAAGAAGTCATCTTCTGCATATAAAGGTCTTTGAGTAGAAGACCCTCTTTTTATACATACTGGATTTTTCTCACCTGATACAAATACTACATCAGTAGACCATGGTTTATTATTAAGAGTACAATCTTTTAAAATTAATCTACAGTTTACATCTTTCTTTATACTATTTCTAACAATATAAGATTTATCTGTATTGAAATTACATCTATTAAATATAAGGGTTGTATTATCATTTCTTAGTAGATATGTATAATCAATACTTATTGTAATATCACAGTCTATAAATTCTATAACAGAGTTACTAGGTATATTACTCTGAGGGTCTATCTGTAAATTTTTTATAACAAGGTTACTAAAACTTTTATACATATAGTCATTTTCAGCGTTTCTTACTAGTTCAGAATAACCAATGAACTTTTGTCTTGTAATTGTATTGTTTCTAAATTCTCCTAATTTTATCCTACAATCTGTAAGGTCAACAACATTGTCAATAAAATCCCCAGCAGTTATTATAAACTGATACCTATCAAAATTTCCAAACTTATTAAGAAAGAAATTATTTACCCACTTTCCAAGAGTAATGATAGTTGTATAGTTATCGTCACAGAAGAAAAAATAATTATTTGTAGCTATAAAATTATTATTTTCTAATATATATTTTGCAACTGATTCTACCGTTGAACTAAAGTTATAAGTAGTAAAGCTTTTTACAACTCCCGTGTTATTGTTAAATAACACAGTTGTGTTTTTTATAAAATCCAATGATACAGTGTTTAAGTTTAAACTATATATATAGTTATCATGTATATTAATACACCTTTGTAATTTATTTCTTCCACCTATAGTTCCCTCTGTAAATATTTTTACACCTAACCCAAAGATTGATCCTTTTTTAAATATATTATTATAAATATTAGTACTAATATTATTATAAATAGTCGGCATCTGATTACATCTATTATTATAAAAAGATAAATCATAGCATCCGAAAAGTAATTCTGCTTTAGCAATTCCTATAAAATCACAATCATGTATAGTAACTTTACGACAAAAAGAATCTTCAATATCTATATGATAATTAGTACTATCTGGGTAATCTATAATACCTACATCTTGATTGTAAGTAAGAGCTTTTTCAAATATACATTTTCTAATAGTAGTATTATTTATACTTCCAGTAAAATTTCCTCTATGATTATTGTGAATATAACAATTTTTAATAGTTAATCCATCAGCTCCTTTCACAGTAACCACAAGATTACTTGTAATTCCTTCATCAGGAATATCGAAATCTTTTATAAACTGTAATTTTATATATCTTTCATATTCATATAATTGAAAATCTTCAAGAAAAGAGCACGGGATAATTCTAATAACTTTAGCATCTTCCGCATTACTATCATATACGAGTACATCTATATTAGGGCAATAGCAATTAGCTAATCTTGTATAACCTCCATTACCAGCAAGTCTAAAAGACTTCCTATATCTTTTAAGCAGGTTATGTTTCAAATAATTATTAGTAATTAAGGAATCTGTATCTATAAAATCAGTAATTGAAGAACCTACTTGTTTAAATGTTAAATTAATATTGGTAGCAATTTGACCATTCAGAATATAATACAGTTTCTCAGACTTTTTCCTAAGTAAGTTGTCAGTACTCTTAGATAGAGTATTTACTTTATAATCTACTTGTACCATATTATTCATAAAGGCTGCAATACCATCCCCCATAAAGTTACTAACATCAATATCATTTATTTTAATATTAATATTAATGCCACTTACTACTATACCATAAGTTTGTTCAACCCCTTTTTCATTTTTATTAGTATAAGTTCTAATAAGCCTATCTCCTATTATAACTCCATTATGAATATTAAGATTTTCGCAAGTAGTAATTCCTATTAAATTACCTCTTATGTCATAAATGGAACCATAATTGAAAGTAACATATTTACTTTTTTGTGTACTATCTATTAGAAAATATAATTCTGAACTATTTAAATCTATATCAAAATTATATAAATCATGAATCCAAATACTGTTAGAATTTCTAAATTTAACAACAGAGTCAAATGGTGTAAAACAATATTTACCTTTAGGAAATACTACTTTATTAAATCCCTTATTAGAGGCATATTCAATAGCTTTAGTAAATCCTACTCCATTATTATACATTATATCATATTGTTCTTCTGTATAATGTCCATCTTCTCCCTTCTCTATGTATCCCTCAATAATACCCCATACTTTAGGAATAATATAATAAGTATAGAGTTTATTAAAATTTACAGGAGAAGTGTATTTTATATTAATAAGAACATTATCTAAGGCTTCAGCTTCTATTTCTGCATAATTTCCATTTATAATACCATTGTTTAAACTACCTCCATTGAATTTTAATACACAATTTCTTGGTATAGTAATCTCCTTACCATTTAAATCAAAGTCATATCTAATTTCATATATAGTATTAAATTCATCTATCATATCGTCAGTAAGAATATTCCCTCTAACCCCATCTATTGTTTGAATATTCTTTCTAAGTATCGTATAACCTTTCCCACTAAAGTTTGGTTCATCATAAGCTCTATCCTTTAAAGATACTATAGCATTACCATTTTTATCAGGTTTAGATACTGTTAAATCTTCTTCATCTGGAGTAATAGATTTTACTATATAATTAGTATAGTCATATAAATCAGTCCATTTATTTTCAGCAAAGAAATCTACTGCATCTCCTCTAAACTGATAGATTCTCCAATCTCCATTAATATCCTCAAATGTAATAACCAAACCATCTATTCTCTGATGAGTTGGTACAGTTTGAATAGCCTCCATTAATGACATTGAATGTTTGTTAAATCTATCAGTAATATTGATAAAGCCTTCTTTCTTAAAAAGAGATATATTATTAAGGAATTCTTCAATATTAATCTTTTTATTTTTACCATCTTGAACCACAGCTAAAGTATCATCACTATTAACATTAATAGTTTCTGGTAATTCACTGTCTTTAATACCAGATCTTAATAAGCCTTGGTGAATTTTTTCTATATCTTCTCTAGTAAAAAACATAATATTACAATTGTATTAAACCACAATTTCTAAATTGTCCTAATAATGTATTAACTGCTCCTACAACTTGTGCAATAGTAGCATCCTCAGCCAGATTAGCTACATTAATAATAGCTTTAATACCTCCCAATGTAGTTTTAGTAGCTTTAGGTAAAGTATATTCCCCTAAAGTAAATTCACTTAATTTAGTAACTTCACCATCAGCAGCTATAGAATATTTAACTGCATGACCTTCGTTAGTTATAATAAGAGCATTACCTCCTGTAGTAGGTAACCAAGATGCAGTACCATAACCATAGTTAATATCAGTGAAAAATGTATGGTCATTAGATTGAATAGTCTTTAATTTATCTAAGTTAGCTGCCTTTATTTCTGGAGTATTGCCTATAGCTAATTCTACTACACCCTGTTCTGAACCAAAAACAGATAAATCTTTCTTAATTTGTCCAACCTCTTTATCTAAATCATCTACTTTAGTTTCAAGCTCTATTCTATCTGCACTGTCTTCAGCTAAAAGAGATACCCATTTACCATTAGTAAAATATAAAGCATCATTACCTTTAATCCATAAACAATTAGTAGGAGGAGCTACTGTTGTAGATTCAATAATTCCTGCAAATTTTCTCATATTATTTAATATTAGTTTTCTTATTTAATGATTTTTCTTTTAGTCTAATATCCTCTCTAGACTTATATTTATCCAATTCTAGTTTTTCTCTATCTAATTTCATTTTTTGATCAAATTGTCTCATCTTCTCAAGTAGATTAGCTCTAGCTTCCTCTGAAAATGGTTGTTCTTGAACACCATCATCACTTTCTTGATTTGAGTTAGCAGATATTGTAGCTACTAGAATCTTAGTTTCATTATCCCTTTGATTCATTGTATCTTTCAACTGCATCTCTTGTTCCTTAGCTTGGGCTTCCATTTCAGCTTGTTGTTGCTGCTGTTGAAGCTGTTGCTGTTGTGCTTCTTGCTGTCTTTGTATCAGTTCTTGTTCATTTCTTTCAACTATTCTCTGCTTCTCAGCCATAGAACAACTATTATATAGTTTCATAATAGTAGAGAAATTTAATGTTTGATTTTGTAGGGCTGCCTGAGCTAGCATATCCATCTTTTGTTGTAACTCTTGTATAGCATTACTATTATCAACCACAAGACCATAATCAGCCTCAGCAAATTCATCACCATCAATATCCATAACCTTCATAGAGCCATCAGAAAGAATATATTGGAACTTCTTACTTCTACCTCTAAGAGCTATCTTAGCTGTCTCAAGAAAGCACTCTAAAGCCCTTTTCTTAACATCCTCATGGATTACAAATAGCCACTCAGTAATATGTGAAGATTGTAATGTAGCTCTTTCTACACCACCTACAGTTTCTCTATTTGAAATCTGACCTTCTCTTTGCTTAGAAATACCTGCTACATCAGACATTTCCATCTTGATAAACTCAAGTAAATTAATATTCTGTTGTATAGAATTACCAAGCTCAGCATCAATAACTCCACTAGAAGCATTATTCATAGCACCAGCTAACTTACCTGTAGCTGCACCAATATTACCTTCTTTGAAACTATCTACTACTGCAATGTTATTTGTCTTTGCAAAATAGAGCCATTTCTCTACATCCCATCCAGTAGGAACTTTAGCTAAATCTAGAGTTACTATTCTACCCCAGTTTTTAGCTAATAACTTATTTAATCTATCATGGATAGCATCATAGAGATAGTTAAAAGGTTTCATCATATCCACTAATGAAAAAGGTCTATCGTCATTAAGATTATAAATAGAACCTATGATACCAAAGTGACATCTTGAAGGATTACTTAATCTATTATATTGAACTACTCTTGGTCTCATATTAACATAGATATCTTCACCTATCTTAGTACCTTCCCAAGCTTCATTAACATAAAGTATTTGTTCTTCTTCTCCTAAATCAGTGTTGACTACATAGTTTTCATCTCTAAACTTAAACTGTTCTTCACCATTCTCATCATAATATTTAATTTTCTTAATTCTCCTTCTAGATTTCCAAAACATTCTAACTACTCTGATATTACCTTCTATATCATAAGGTAACATAGAATTCATGGAACTATTTCCTTCTCCTGTTGGAGACCAGAAGAAACCATCTTTATAGACAGCATCTCCAAGTGATGTATCTTCTACCCTAATAAATTCATTTCTAGGGTTAGAAAAGTAAGTAGATTCACTTCCACTTTCTCCTGTAGAATCTGGTAAATTTTCTATATATTCTCTATCTTTATTAGATAATACATCATAATAGGTATCAATTATTCTGCCAGGACTCCAGTAGTCTTCCACTACAATAACATCAGCATCTTCTATTCTATTAGAATATCCTGATTTATAAATTCTAACTTTATTTGGATTAAGCTTTTCAATAACAGGTTCACCTCCTACAATATCACATTGATAAATTTCTTCAGCAACTGTCATAGCATCCATGAATCCCTTATTAAATATAAGGGGCATATTATACTCCTTAGCATAATGATTAAGTAAAGCATTGGCTCTTACTTCTCTCATATCTTGCCATTCAAATGTATAATAATCATTCAGTTTCTCTAATCTAGCATTAAATTCTTCCTCTGATTGTGACTCATCAGCAACTGCTTGTTGTATATCTTGGAGTAAAGCTTGCTTCTTATTATTCTCAATTTCTGAGATGGAATTAGGGTTGGTGATAACAACTCTAAAGTCAAAGACCCTTTTAGACTCTTCACCTCTCAAGACATTGAGTTTAGAATTCATAATAGGGTAATGTTGAATTTTATTAGGAATAAACTGTGCTTGTATATTATCTGGATTAATTATAGTCATCATATCATTAAGGTGTATTATACCATTGAGTAGATCATAATTAATCTTTTTATGTATTACACTTTTCCTAACTAATGAACTACTGATAGTAGCCCTATTAGAACCCCAATCAAGAATCTGCTTTCTCCATTTCTTTGTCTTCTTACTCATAGGAAGTTGCTGAGGTGGAAATTGCAAAAATTCACTCATAATTCTTATTTATTTAACTTCACAAAGTTATATAAAAAAATTCACTCAGACAATAATCTAAGTGAATTATTTACTACTTTCTACTAAATTTACTGTTTATAGTTTTTATTAAAGAATGGATCATTTCCTAGATAAGTAGAATCAATTCTTTTCTCTGCTCTTCTAGGTTCTCCTTGATAAAGAATCATCTTTTCTTCTCTATATAACATGAGTTGACACATAGACATAATTCTATCTACATTAATAGCAGGATTATAAAGCATTAATTCTTTAATTAAAGCTCTATTCTTTAGAAAGTGTAGATTGGGGATTGTAGTAGATATTGATTCCCCATTAGATTCTTCTGTTACAGTTACAGGTTTTAGTAGCCAATCTCTTAATCTTTCCATAGAAAAATTAATCACAGGTACTGTAGCAGGACATCCCTTACTTGCATTACCAAATGTGTTGACTTTTAATATTTGTTTATTCTTAAGATATTCTGGAGTATCAGCCATTAGATGTAAACTATTCATTTTACTAAAGTAGGCAAAGGTATTTTTCTTATTATTTTCTACCATCACTTTACCATTATAAAATAAACATAACTTTCTACATATTTCATTTAAATCATCAACAAACATAGGTCTTCCTGTATATTCTGCTACAATTCTATCAGTCCATAGATCTAGCACAAATACACTACCCAATGACATTGATTGGGCTTGATCATTTTCATAGTTATCTAGTGATAAAATATATCTTTCATTAGGAACTTTACCATGTATCTCTTGGGGCATTTCATATATTTCTATTGCTCCTTGTACTTTATTATCTTTAGTAGGAAAGTCTCTTATAGGAGTGTCTGTAGTTGTAGCATTAAACTCTACTTTACCTTGTTTATTAAAAGCTAAATCTCCAACATAAATATCATCAAAGAAATTAGGATTATTATCAATTTCATTAAGTCTCTTAGTTAACTCTGTGATAGGGAATATATTATCTTTAGTCTTTAATATAGCTTCTTGTGGAGTTATAGGAATTTCTGCAATTCTCTTAGTAATTGCATTAATATCAGTACTATTATACTTTACTTTATACCTATCTAAAAGTATTTCAATAAGGGCTTTATTGACATCACTATTTCCATCTTTATCATAACAATCAGCTCTATTCATATAACCAGGAAAAAAGTATGTAAACTGCTTTCTTCCTTGACCCTCTTTATCATAAACATTATTTATTGCTTTAATATTATAACCTTTAGGGTTATACATTAATTCTTGCATAGAACTAAAGTCAGAATCACTATCACCAGCTGTACCATATAAATAAATTAATCCCCAAACACTATTACCATCTTCTACAGATGGTCTTAGCACTTGATACAAATTTAATAGTCTAGGAAATGAACCTGCTTCTTCTAGAAGATACAATACACCTCTAGAACCTCTAAGCTTAGATTCATCATCCTTAGAAGTAATACCTATAACACTATTTTCAGTTCCCCTCCTAGTATTAGTTTCAGAGTCTACATAGCCCATAGTCCATGCTAAATTCTGTAAAGAGGAAGTGATTCTTTGTCTAGGAAACTCTGTATTGTTAGCACAGAAATCAATGTAGTATTGAAACATATCAAGTAGTTGGTTAGCTCCTTGAATATATTTTCTCTCACTAGCTGTAGCAACACATTGTACTTTCTTCTTTACATCATTAGATTCTCCTAGTATAAATCTTTTAGCTAACATTGATGCTGCACTATATGAATTATGAGTTACTACAAAATCTCCTATTATATAACAATGTGACTCGTTATTAACTGTTATACACTTTGCTTGTTCTTTATGTGAGTATTGAATATCTATAATTGTAGTATAATCTCTCTTACTTTTAGCATAGCTAGAAGTAAAATTATTAAGTAACTTTAATTTCCTTCCTAATTTAAAGATAGGGTCATTTGTTATAACTCTAATTCTATAATGACTTTTATATGTTATATTATTAAATTTTGAATCATGTAAAGAACAAGATACATTATATCCTAGAGACCTACATAAGAATATAAAATCCTCCTTTAATTTCTCAGATGTAGTACTAAAGACAGGAATACCAGAAGTTTTATCCACTGTTCCATCTGAATCCATAAGTCCTCTAAGTATTTCTAATCTCACATTTCTATCATTTACTAGGTAGTCTCTAGGTATAAATTTATGCTCTGATTTTAATCCATATAATTTATAATTAATTAAAGGTTCTACAGAAAATCTTATAGCATGAGTATAATTATTATTTGTTACTTTATCTATCTTGTAAGGTATGTTTTCTTCATAAGTGTAATAATCTTCTTTATCACAAGTAAATAGTACATAGTTCTTTGCTGAGATTACTCTAAAGCACCCATCACCTAGTAACAAACCTAAAGTATAAGGGTCTATTGGTACTCTCTTTGAAGGGAAGTAAACAGCATTAGTAATTTTTGGTATTCTATAATTATATTCTATACCATTTGGGGTTTTATTAGATACTTTTCTAGTACTCTTGTAATCTTTAATAATTTCAATTAGAGGTTTTATTTCTATTCTTTTTGTTTTATGATTCTTTACTTTAAATAAATGCCCATTTGTACATTGTACTTTTCTACCATCTAATAAAGTAACAGTGTATATATCAGACACTTCATCATAAGGAATATCTACTACTTTTGTTAATTCTCCATTATCTCCATAAATATAGTCACCAATTTGTATGTCTCCCCAGTATTTCCATCCAAAAGGAGTTAATATTTTTTGGCTATAAGGGTGTGCTTTTCCCTTACCTCTACTAGCTAATTCTGCGGCATGATGTCCTTCATTTCTACATTGATTTAAATAATGAAATTTATAATAATGTCCATCCCAAAATTTAGGAAAGTCAATAGTTCTAATAGACTTACCATTACTATCTTTTTTAATTAATTGTATAGGACAATAGTTAAGAAAGAAATACATATCCCCTGTTATCCATTCTCCATCTTCTGGTCTAATATAACCTTCCCAACACCTTCTAACCTCTTCTCTAATCCATTTACCATATTCACTATTAGGATTAGCATTAGGTTTTAATTTAGTGTAACAACCATATTGTTGATAATGAATAGCACTAGGTCTAAAGTAATCTGTATTTTCTAAAATATGTGGTTCTGTAACATCTATTATTATCTTTCCCTCATTATCTCTAGGTAAATCTTTAGCATACTTTCTATTATCAGAAAGTAGCTTTGATATATAAGGTACACTAGTTATAAAGTCATAGTATTGTTCTTGAACTTCTTTAGGTAATGACTCTATATATTCTTTAGAATACTCTGTTTGGTATTTATTCATAATCTCTTAACCCTCCATGTATAACAAATTTAAGTATCTCTTGAGTAGCCCATTCATCTAAATCACTTATTACATTCCCAGGTGTTAGAGTACTAGAGAAGAAAAGAATCTCTTTTGGAGATTCATTATCTTTAGTTAGAATGTACAATTTATAGTTAATTTTCAACACAGATTTTATAGCTGTGGAAGTTGGTTCTATATGTAATAATAATTCTCCCTTTGTTAATACATTATTTATACTATTTATTATATTCATCATAATATACCATCCTCTAATAATGACTTTTCTTTTTGTCCCCTAACTTTACCAGTTACATTCTGCATTTCAGAAGTAACAGCTCTTTCTGCTTCATCTAAATCTTTAATTAACTTAGGTATAGTAGCTATAGTAGATGCCACACTTTTAATGGCATTTACTCTATCCTTATCTTCCATATCATCAAAAGAAAACTCTCTCAATGTTTTTCTAACATTATCTATAACAGCTCTAGTATCTTCTAATAGGAGAGCAGAGGTGGATTTTAAACTTTTATAAAAATTAATAGCTTCTACAATTATTTTATCAGGTTTCCAATTACTTGGTAATCCTTCACCTTCAATAATAGCTTTAGACCTCTCTTCTTCATCTACTATATATTGGTAGTCACTTCTAGGATCTGAAATAAAGTATATATAACCTAACTCCATAATAGCTTTATCTTTATTTACACTCCTATCTCTATTCCATATTTGTCTAAATACTTTTAAAGCAAAAGCTTCCTCAGATATAACTACTTTATATCCTTCATATCTGAACAGTTTCATCCTTTATCAAATAGTTAGCTAATTTTATAATATTCATATGATTATCTCTCATGTACTCTTTTTCGCATTCTCTGCACATATAATATAGTTTACCTTTCCTAAGTTTAAAAGAACTTTCTGGTAAAAGTCTATTACATTTACTGCATTTCTTCATATCAAAGTAAAAACTAAAAAAGCTCATGAATTTAATCATGAGCTTATATATTAAACAATAATTTTCTTGTCCTCTGGGAGTATCAATGAGGACTTAGGTTGCTCATCTTTAACTTCCTCTCCATCAATAATATAATCAATGTCTTGATCATAAATGAGTAAGTGTTTTTTACCACCATATTCAACCATAGGAAAATCAACATCCATGGTTAATTCATCACTAATAATACCTCTCAGAGATTCATCTTTTTTCTCTCTATGTTGAGGAACAATGTATCTCTTAGGATTAATAAGTACTAGGTCTCCAACCTTTATATCTCTTACAGTTGAACCAATTGCTTCAACCCTTTGATACTCCTTAATTGTGCCATTTGTTTTTAAAATAATACCTCCTTGTGTTTTATCTGATGTATAAACATCACAAGTAGTTACTATTTTATTAAATAATGGTTTAATACTATTTATCTTTAGCATTTCTAATAATATTTATTAACTTAAACCTATTTTTAATTCCATTGTATTTAGATAGTGTACAATTCAACTTTCCAAGTGACGGAATATTAAAATTAGTTCTCAACTTTAAGAAACTTTCTTCATCAAGTTCCTCTTTTAATGGTAAAGCTTCTATAGTTGTTTTTATATATAACCAATAAGCTTTATAAACTTTCTCAACAACATCAGGTGATATTTTTAGAGTTCTAGATGCATTTAGAATAATGCTCTTATTCATTTTATTGGAAATAAAACTAATAATTGTAGACCTTTTGAATCTTTATCTATATTAGGAATAAGTTTAGGATTTATTTTATTGTCTATAATAACTTTATTCTTTCTTAATTTTCCCATGATAACTTGAAAATGGGCTAAAGTTATATTACAATCTTCTCTGACCTTTCTTTTAGTTTCCTCACTCATGAGAACAGTATCTAATAAGCTATTATCAGTTATTACTTTAGATAGGTTGTATCTATGTTTAGTAAAAGATGCTATCACATCTATTTCTCTATCAGTGAGATGGTGTAATGGTCTTAGAAATATAAACCAGTATTTAAAGAACTCATCACCTAATGGTGACTGGGAAAGTCCTATTACATTATTAACTTTCCCAATCATTGTTTACTTCTCCTGTTTATCTTCTTGAGGATACCCAAATATAATATTGTCAATTTCTACTATTGCTTTATTTTTTAGTTCCTCATTAAATTTACCTTCAACTATCTTGAATAGATAATCAAGTCTCTTAAAGGTATTAGCTAAATTAGCTTCTTGTAACTTTTGATATAAAATACCAATTTGTTCATTTGCAGCAGCTTTAATCTGCTCTACTGTTAATTTTTTCTCTTCCATATTAAAATTTATCTAAATAATCAAAACCAAATCTATCTTTATATAATTGTCTCCATGTTTCTATATCAGTTTTAGATATATCAGTTGCTCCACAGTCATCACAGTAGTCTAACTCTATCATGCCTGGAACTGTCTTTATTTTTAAAGATAAACAATTTTTACAATAGAAAACAGGTTCATCATTAAACTCTTTCTTGTCTCCCATAGTGTTATTTTTATATATGATACACTAGATAAAGTATTCTTCAAAGAAGATATATTTATTAATTTTAATTTGTTCAGGGAGTGGGAGTCGAACCCACGACCTTTAGCTTATGAGGCTAACTAGCTACCACTGCTAACATCCCTGTATATTGAGGTCCCTGTAAGAATCGAACTTACATCCCTTGGTTACAAAGCAAGGATATTAACCTTTATACTAAGAGACCATCTTCAACAATTACAAAGATAAGTAATTTATTTGAAATTACAAACTTTTTTATAAGTTTTTTATAATTATTTTTAGTACCCACTAAGAGACTTGAACTCTTACATCATTTAGATACTAGATCCTAAGTCTAGCCTGTCTACCAATTCCAGCAAGTGGGTTTATAGCAGATTGTCTAAATAGTCTAGTAAGTCTATGCTTTTCTACACCCTTCAAGAGCTGCTATAGTACCTCCAGTGGGACTTGCACCCACATAATCATTACTGATTATTAGATTTTAAGTCTAACTTGTCTACTAATTCCAACATGGAGGCATCCTAAGTATTATTCTTTCTTTTTTACCAGAAAATAATACATAAGACCTAGTACTATTGCATTACCTACAATACCAATTATAACATTAAGTGCTTCCATATTAATTAAATGTTAAATAGATTAAACTTATCATACTAACCTGCAATAATTGACCAACTATACCACCTATCATAGTAGCAGCTATATCAAGCCAATCAAATTTACCACCATATTGTTTATCTTTAAACTCCATACCAAAAGCTAAACCAGTACTAAATAATATAGTACCTATATAGGCTGAAGGTATTGCATAAAGTAGGTGTTTAGATCTATTACTTTCCAATAACCACATATTATATATTATTTTTCTATGCTGGCATACAAGGACTCGAACCTTGATTCATTGATTAACAGTCAATCGTAATAAACCTTTATACTATATGCCAATATATTATAGTATTAATTCTAAATTAAAGGAACTAAACTCCCATTGGGATAGTTCCTGACGGTACATAAGGACATTTAGCTAATGCATTTAAATAGGCATTAAGTCCCCTTTTAAATAAAGATAAAATCTTTTTCATATTAATAAATTATAGTTAATATTGTGGAGCAAGAGGGATTTGAACCCTTAATTCTTCCTTGCAAAGGAAGTATGTTACCAATTACATCACTCACCCCTTAGTTAGTTCTAGAGTAGATATTACTCTGACTTGATATAGAGATTACAATGACATAAGTTTTTATCTCTATAATCTGTACATGGACAATGCTTATCACTACTATCATTTTGACAAGGACACTCTCCATTATTTAATTCTACTCTTTTTAAAATAGCATTTACTATTTTATCATTAGGGTTTAATATCCAACCCTCCTTTCTTAATATTTTTATCATAGCAGACTATGGGGGAATTGAACCCCATCCACCACATTGACAGTGTGGTATGCAAAACCATTACACTTCATAGTCTATTGAAGAGCCAAGGGGAATTGAACCCCTATTTCAAGGTTGAAAATCTTGTATCCTAACCATTAGATGATGGCTCCATGTACCTCTTCCATCTTCCCAGATTAAGGAGGTTTAATTAACACAAACAACAAACAACATCAACCTCTCAGAAAGGTTAAAGCCCCATTAAGTGTTATTACTATTAATAGTTGGGACTATTATTATTAATTAACTATGCAAAGTTATAGATAATTTTTGTAATTACCAAATTTTTTTTGAAATTTTTTTTATTTTTTTTTATTTGATGTGTAGGAGTGTGGTATAATCTACAACAGCACCCCACCCAGCTTTTGGAAATGGGGATAATCCCCTGGGGTCTTTGCTGAGGTATCTAATCTTAGCATGACTCTTACATACTTTTGATTATTAACCCTTAAAATGTATAATTATGGCAACAACAGCAACAGAAGTAGGTATCAAGAACTCACGGTCATTAATCTCATTTGCTAAAACTCACGGCAGAATGAAAGTAGCTCCATTCATCAACAAGCAAACCAGAGAGCATTTCAAGAGTTGTGTATTCATTGACTCTGATGAAGTAACAACTTTGGTAGCCTTTAGTAGCAATCTTGGTGAGTTAACTCCAGCAGAGATTGCAGCACAGAAGGATGAACTTCAAGTGGTTGAGCTGGAGAATGGACACTTCAAGTTGTGCAAGGCAGGTCATGACACTTGGGAGGATGTAGACCTTGGACTCTGAGAGTGATGGGAGGGGAGCTTAGCTCCTCTCTTTTTATTTATCTAATCAAACAACACTCCACCTATAATTTGATATAAATAACTTAAAGCTTTTTTAGTTTGCTCTAGTGTGGAAACTATACTTTACTATGAGAGTCTTGAACAGCTGTGATGAACTTATAGAGTTTGTATGTAATGAACTTGTAAATTATCTTTTTGATACTATTATGTTTCAAGGTGATGTTCTTGAAATAACTAAGACAGACCTTACTTATGAAGAATTTGGAATTATAAGAGATAATACTCCTATATCTATTTCTTCTAGTGCTAGGGGCTTCTTTGACCTCCATGTTGTAGAGAGTCCTATGAGCTTTAATGATAGTTTCCCTTGCATAATGATGCCAAACTATGTAAGGAATGAACTCATTGCAACCTTGAAAGGTGAGTGATAAATACAAATAGTGTAGAGTGCAAACTTTACACTATTTTTAAACCCTTTTCTTTCTTTATATATTTCTTTCTTTTAGGAATATATAAATTAATAATAAATAATAGTTTCTTTCTTTTGGTTCTTTTCTTTCTTAGAGCAATATTGTTAGGTTTAAATCATGTAAACTATTGCATAGAATAGAAAAGTTATGCCATATTAATAGTGTTAGTAATTTAACACTAAACTAATCTAATCATAACAATAGCTTAGTGTGATAAGTTTATATTGTGTTAAGTTCTAATCTAAACAGAACTCCACCTATATTTTGATAGAAAAAGATTAATCAGAAGTTAGCTGTCTCTGATGATCTAATTTAGTAATGCAGCTAGGTAGCATAATACTTTAATTTATGCAGTAGTCCTGAAATGGATAGTTTATTATGGCTAATACAGCACAGAATGTAGGTATTAAGAATTCTTGGTCTTTGATTTCTTTTGCAAGAGCACATGGTAAGATGAAGGTTGCTCCTTTTGTAAACAGGGAAACTGGTGAACCTTTCAAGTCTTGTGCCTTTGTTAATTCTGAAGGTGTTACTACTCTTGTAGCTTTCAGCTCTAACCTTGGAGAGCTTACACCTCAGCAAATTGCTACTCAGAAAGACAGCTTGCAAGTTGTTGAGCTTGAGTCAGGAACCTTCAAGCTTTGCAAACCAGGTAATAGCTCTTGGGAAGATGTAGACCTTGGTCTCTAAGATTTGATATTGGGAAGATGATAGTCAAGCAAATTTTATAAACTATCATCTTTCCCATTCCAATCTATCTTTTTCCTTTGCAAGAACTTTGTAAAAATAATAATATATAACTATTTCTACTGATTTAAAAAATTAAAATTATGATTTATTTACTTCAAAAATCTATATTAGGATTAATAGAAATAGCAGTATTATGGTTAGCTTATGTAATATTTATAAAGTATATAATACAAAATAAACAAAATAAACAATGAAAAAGTTCATTTTCTGCTTGTTTATAGCTTTATTAAGCTGTACAAGCTGTGCTCAAGTAACAAGAGAAGGTAATACCTTTAAAGTTGTAACTTCTCAAACTACAAAGAGTGAAGGACAACAAACTAAATATATTTGGGAAGATAAAAGTGGTAATAAATACCCTATTTATATTACTAATAGTGGGGCAGTCTATGTAAATAAAAAATCAAAGAGGACTGGAAAAATTTATAAACAATATCTTTCAAAAGAAATAAAAGAACAAATACACAAAGAACTAAACTTCAAGAGCAATGAAAAGAATTAAATTAATTGTAAAAGGTATCTTATTGTGGATTACTATACTAGTAGTATGGTTTTCAATATGTGGTATAGATAGTATAGCAGACAAGGGATATTTTATTTTCTTAAGTACAGTAGTATTAGATACTTTATTAATATTAGCTTGTGCTTTATTAATAACTGAACCTGAACTCAAAATAATTTCAGGCTTTAACTTATGCAATAAATTATTTAAAATAGATAAAGAATAGAATCTATGTAGGTTTCATTAAAGTTAATTTGTCTTATTAATACTGTTTTGGTTGTTAATACTGTTTTATTAATGCTGTTGTTGTGAAACAATAGCATTATAGGCTAGTAGCTCAATTGGTTAGAGCATCACACTGATACTGTGAAGGTTTAGAGTTCAATCCTCTACTAGCCCACATGGGTGGAATAGAATACTATAATTACCAAATCCAAATAATTCCAGGCTATCAAAATAATTGTACAATAAAAGGTAGAACCAAAATTTATAGGTCTAGTATTGCCTATAAATTACAAATTCACGTGCCATGTGCAGAGATTCTTTTCTAAAACTAATACTTAGAGAACAGGTGACAAACTCCTGTGCCAATAGAATGGATAGCATAGTAGAATGCACTAAGTATTTTTTAGTCTAATCTCTGCACTATCTTCCCATAACTCAATGGATTAGAGTAATGCTCTTCTAAAGCATAAGTTGTGAGTTCGAGTCTCACTGGGAAGACTATTAACTCCTATAGTTCAAAGGATAGAACTCAAGTTTCCTAAACTTGAAATGTAAGTTCGAGTCTTACTAGGGGTACAAAATAAATAAAAACAAGAAACAAAGTAATAAAGTATGACAAAAAGAAAGTATTGGACTGATGAGGAAAACAAAGTTTTAGTCCAGGCTATAGAAGCCTATCCTCAAAACATTAATAAAGCTTTTAGGGAAGTAAGTAAAGATCTAAATAGGACAGAAGCTGCTTGTAGAATACATTGGTATCAAGTACTAGCTCCTTCTAAAGATCCCTCAAAATTAAAAGTTTCATTTATGGTAGTTAGTCCAAATGCTATCTATAATAATAGAAAGTCAGGCAAAGGCATACAAAGTAAATCTATAAAGTGCTCATTATGGACTAAAATTAAAAGGTTATTAAAATTATAATTACGATGAGACTTCTTAAATCAACAGAAAAGCAAAGAGAAGATATAAAATATTGTGAACAATGGTTAAATATTGAATTTGAAGGAAATATTAATTCATTTGATGATTGTTCGCAATTTTTAAAAGCTTATCTTCAAGATGCTATACTTATTGAGAAAGAATTAAATAGTAATTATGAACATTACTGGGACAACCTTTAGTAGAAATAATAGTCTAAAGTTTTAAAGATAAAAGAATTTAAGCGAAAAAGGGTTAATAGTAGTGAATAAAAGTCAGTAACCCTGAGATATTTTATTACTTTAAAATATCAAAATCAACAGATAGATGTAGATGAGCTGTAATTTATTCTTATTAAATTCTTTTATTAATTGTATCTCTGTTTGACTTAAACCTCTCAAGTTTTAATAGTTAAATTAATTATTAAAAATAGTACTCTTGAGAGGTTTATAATTACTCCTTTAGTTCAGTCGGTTAGAGCACCAAGCTTATACCTTGGGAGTCGTAGGTTCAAGTCCTACAAGGAGTACTCAAAACAATTAACCATTTATTAATAACTAAATCAATTAAATTATTATGAAACAATTAAAATCGCTAAACATTTCAGTAAGTATTTTGGCATGACTATTATAGAAGCCAGGTATAGTAATTTAAAGGATTTTGAAATTATTACTAATTATTATAAAAACTAAATAAAAATTTCCACTTCGGGGTTTAAGTTGAAAGTACGTCCCTGCGAGTAATTAAAAAAACTTATCGTACCATAATAGGTTAAGTGGTTGTCCTATTTAACTGGTCTTTAGTTTAACGGTAAAACAATAGTCTCCAAAACTATAGATATTGGTTCAACTCCAATAAGATCAGCTAATAAAAGTTATTTATAGTTTAGTTATGTGTAAATGTTAGTTATAAAAGAAATCTAATACATTTGTTTTTTAAATATTTCAATGATGTGTACTACTCGGTCTGTGAAGATAGAGTGGTTTTCTACTTTATTTACTTAAGCTTTTCAATTAAAACTTTGTTACATATAAAATTATTATTAACTTTGCATTATTAACTATATGTCATGTTAGTTTAGTGGTAAAATGCAACACTTCCAATGTTGATTCGTGGGTTCAATTCCCACACATGACTCAAATTATTATTTATTTTTATGTATTGCAGGAATGGTGGAATTGGTAGACACCTCAGATTTAAGCTCTGATGTTCATTAGAACGTGTGGGTTCAAGTCCCACTTCCTGTACTAATTAAATTAACAATGAAACAATATTATAGAAAATTCAAACAAGGAATTGGAAATCTTATCTATTATTTCAGAGTAATTTGGAATGATAGACAATGGGATTATACATTCTTTTATCATCTTGAACTTAGAAAAGTTCAGAAAATGATAAAATGGTGGAGTAGTGGTAACAACGTGACTAGTGAAAACAATGTATTACGTGATTTACGTATCTGTGAATACCTACTTAAAGTATTGTCTGAAGAGGTTGACTATGTGGAAATGATATCAATACATCCTGTTAAATACAAATTCACACGATATGTCAATCTTAAAAATATTGGCAGATTTATGCCTTTGGATCAAAGTGATTTTTTAAAAGAATGGAGCAAGGAACTGTGGCTTAAAGGAGATGTGTATAAACTAAAATGTAAAAACCTTTATTATACAATTCGAAATTATCGAATGGATATATGGTGAAATTAATTTAAAAAGATTATGAAATATTTTAAATTTAAAACTCTAGAGAATGGAAGTAAAATTACATTAATTCTTCCCAATGTAACAGTTAATGGGCATGTAATTGCTATTCCACATTCAGCATTCTTAGCCTCAGATGAACCTAATACAACTAATAAAAAATTCTTTGATGTAGTAGGAATTGAGCACCCAAAAGAATTCCTAAAATCTAAAGGTATAAGAGGGTCTCTTGAAGGAGCATTTCCTGAAGCAGAATCCATAGAAGAACTTCATAAGGTGTTACAACTTATTGAAGACTTTTATGATTGTTCTCCAAAAAATACAGATATTCTAACAAAAGAATTTCTTCGTATTAATAAAGAAATTCAAGATCTTTATAATAAATGTATTAGACAGATTTTTAGACTAAATAAAGCATCTCTGTCTATGCCAATAAATTTATCTACTCTTATTTCTGATCCAAAAATAGACCAATTTTGTAAAAAAGAAATTTATATAGATAACCATCCTTGTACAATACAAGAATTTGCTTGTGGTGCTACTGGAAAATACATTTATGTAGAATTAAAAGAAAATGGTATTAACTTTATAAAAGTATTTAGTGCTGATAAAAAGAATATATCAAGAACTGATGTTGTTATTCTTATAAATATTATTGACATATTTTCTTACATACTAAATAATTATTCATATAAAAGTATTCTAGTAAAAAAAAGTAAACAACAATGAAAGTAAAGATTAAAGACCTCAAGGAATTATTAAAAAACCTTGATGAAAACAAAGAACTAAGAGTAGTAGTAAGCTACTCAAATGAAACAAATGAACCTAGGGTAGAATTAATTAAAGAAATCAAGCCTGTAGGTTCAGAGTACTATAAATTAATTTTGTAATAAAATGGCAAAGATTAACTTTACAAAAGAGCACTTTAATAAAATGTGTACTTTGTTGATGGGTATGTTACTTAGAAATGAAATAATAAGCTCTAAACTAGGAACACCTATCAATGTAGTTGAGTTGCTTCACACTACTACAATCAACTCTCTTAATAATATTAGACTTACTTTATCTAATAAAATTAAGCAACTTGAAAGTCAAGATGAGTGGATAGCAAGTGAAATTAATGCCCAACAACTAGACATTGCAAAAAGACAAAAAGAACTTGTAAACCTTGTAATAGGTTACAAGAGATATAAAATGGAGGTTGAAGAAAATATCAAGAAAAAAGCTGAACTTACAGCTAAACTTAAAGAACTTAAAGATTCTCAGAAATCACCTGAGGATAAAATTAAGGAACTTGAAGCAGAGCTTTCAGCTATAGATGAAGCTGAAACTTTCTAATAGTATAAGGAAGACATATATAATTCAAAGATAAAAAGAATATCCTAACTATGTTACTTACAAATAATAATAAATATTAATAAGATGGTACAAGTTAAATTAAATAGCAAAAGTAACAATAATCCTTTTTATGGATTAAAAAATTGTCTTAAACTCTTCCAAAATGTATGTAATGCAATTGATACATCATTACTAGATGCTTGTTGGTTAGAGGTTAAGAATGACAAAGAAAAAAGAAAAATGTTCTTTAGTTTACTCTTTTCAATTGGAGATATTACAGCTAGACAACATAACATCTTTAAAGGTGTTAAAAAAGACAGTGGTGGTAATGCTAATAGAGAGGGTTTTCAAGTAGTTCTTAATTGGATGTGGAATAAACACCAAACTCAATTTGTAAAATTCCTTGAAGCAGGTTTGTTCAATGAATATACTTGCTTTGACTTGCTGTTTAGAAATAGAGTACAAACTAAAGGTTCTAGAGTTATTAGAATACATAATCTCTTTGCTGAAGCAAAATATAGAGAGGTTATTGCAAACTATCTCTATAAAGTTATCAATGGTAGTAATCCTTTTAATAAAACTCTTGTTGCTAAATTTCTAACACTTCCTAGAGTAGGTAAGAGAAGTGGTCATAGCAAGATGCTTCCTGAAACTAAAAAGGTAATGGAAGATAAGATCAAGTTACTTATAATGCTCTCAGAACTTATGGGTTGGGAGTATGAAGTAAATGAGGGCTATGCTAACTTCAAAGGCTATAGAAAGTGGAGAAAGGATTATAATGGTAACCTTGAGTCAGTACTATTTTCTACAGGTAAAATTAATGAGTTTGATAAACAGTCATTTATTGATTGGTTTGACAAACTTCCTTCACAAGCAAGGTTTAGAGTTAAGAACAGAATCCTTTATAGTAAGATTAAAGATACTGAGAAGGATAAATATTCTAAGTTCCAACCTTGGCTTACTGAATGGGAGAGATATAAAGAATCTAAACAAACTGAACAAAGAGTTCTAGAGGAAAAAGTTAGACAGGGACAAGCTACAGAGGAAGATAAAATCAAGTTAAGGAAAGTTGCAAAGCAGGCTAAGGTTAATACAGGTGCAACTAACTTCAAAGAGCTGTACAATGATATTTGCTATGGCAATGTAGATAAACTAAAGCTTGAAACATTCATGACTAAGGTTAATCTTCCTTATAATAGTCTTGTAATTATAGATGATTCAGGTTCTATGAGAGGTAAACCCTTTAACTTTGCTTCATTCTTGGCTTCTGTATGTCTATGTAAGAATCCAGATGATGATGGTAGAAACTTACTTGGTTTCTTCAATAGTAACAGTCATTGGCATACTTGTATAGATAGAAAAGCTACTTCTGCAAACTCTCTCATTAGAAGTAACGCAGTAAAGATTAAGCAAACTCCATTTGTTGACCCTAAGAAGAGCTTCTATGACAATTATCAATCTATTAAGAGTTTCTGTAATGCAGTATTCCAAGGTGGTTGTACTTATATTGATAAAATTCCAGATACTTTACATTTGGAATGTCAGCGTAATCCTCAAATACTTGATGCTCTGAAGAATTATCCTGTATGGACTATTATTAGTGATGGTGAATGGAACTCATTTCCATCTCCTGAAGCTTCAATGAATAGTTTTATGATGAAATGTCAAAGATACTTTGGATTTAAACCCTACATTGTAGCTATTGATGTAGATGGTGGTTGGGGTTTTAGAAGTACTTCTATCAATAGATTTGAAGGTATTGAGAATATGATTTATATCCCTGCTAATGTAGCACAGATTGAGCAGTTCTTAACTAACTTCAAAGATATGGATATTATGGATGTTTATACTCCTTTACAATCTTTGTTTAGGAGCAATAGATATGATATAGTAAAGGAAAATGTACTTTAACTAAGCATAATAACTGATACTTACAATTAATATATTAATTTCTTGAAGCATTTAATTTTAGTTTAGTATCAATAATTAGTTTAATATCAATAAAAAAATATAGGAGGAGTAATACCTCCTATATTTACTCAAAGACACTTACAATATAATCTCTAAAATTAAATTTGGATTTGTGTATTATGATTTTTTAGTGTCTATAGACATATAAGTTACTTACAATACTAATAGTATTAGCTTATTTGGTAAAGCGTTGAATTTATAATTCAAAGACAGTTAGTTCAAATCTAACATACATTATTAAGTAACTATAAACAACAAGGGGAAGTAGCTAAAATGGTTTAATAGTATCATGGATACTTACAACACTAATAATAAGCAATAGATTTCATAAACTATCAAATGTAGGTTCGAGTCCTACCTTCCCCGCTTTTGGCACTTACAAAACACATTGGTTACAATGTTTATTTATATTATAGGGATAATATCAGTGCCAATAACTTACTTTCTTTCATATAGTAAAATTTTATATTTTACTGCATTTGAGCTACTTACAATACTATTATTTCATAGGTTCGAGTCCTATATTATTCTCATAAAGATGGATGATTAGCATAGTGGTTAATGCAATACACTGATAATGTATCAATTAAGTAGCTATTTTTAGAAAACACTATTTATTTTATATTAATTTTAATAAACAAAATTATGGCAGCAGACAAAGAAAATCAGATGTCTATCATCAATGAGAAAGACATTAAGAGAGTACTTGAAACAATTAAGGTAGCTTACAAGGAGAAAGAAGAAGAATACAAAGAGAAGAATATTAAGATTGAGGATGTAACAAGCCTCATTGAAAATTTCTCTGGAAAGAGTATTAATCTTGTAACGATTGTTATCTCCTCTATAATGCTTACTATGCCTCTAAGAAACTTTATAGTACTCATGGAGATGGTAAAGTCAGTAGCTAAGATAAAGTTCTTTGAATCTATTATGAAGAAAGACTCTAAAGAGAAAATAAAGAAAAATATAAACAACGACATTATTAATTAATTTATGGTTGAACCAAAGTTAAGTCTTACATTTGTACTTCCAGGAAGTACTATGATAAGCCAACAGGTGGCTGAAAACAAACCAAAAAAGTTTATGGAAGAACATAAAATTGTTCTTAAGGGAGATAAATCTAAGAAAGATAAAGGTCCTGTAATTATAAACTTTATGACTAGAAAATCTATACCTGCTAAACAGGTATTAAGAATGTCAAAAGAAGCTTATGAACAAATAATAAAAGAACCAATTAGTCCTAAGTATAGTAGATTCATAAGTGCTACTAAGGGTAAGAAACCTAAAAGACTATGGGACACTTTATCAGAAGATATTAAGATAAAGAAGTATTGTGAACTTATAGCTCAAGACTTAGGTGCAATAAGTTTTCACTATACTATTTTTGAAGATTAATTTTAGTTTGGGTGGTAAAACCACTGAGCTAAGTAGGATAGTTATTTTATAGCAAATCCTACTTAGCTTTATTTTTTTTATAAATGATAATAAAATATGGTAAATAAATGGTTAAGAAATCCCACATTAGGGAGAATTATATTCATAGTATTAACTACACTATGTTGTATTTTAGTTATAATATCCTTACAAATAACAGAGTACAAAATTATAGAACATAAAAGTGTAGACTCATCAAATAAGAAAGTTTCTTGTTTATATACTAAAGAGTCATCTGATACTTTTAAGGTAAAGCCAAAATTTCTTACACAATCTCCTAAAGATGGTTTAGAAGAAGCTTTAATCTATTATAAAGTACATCATGAAGATATAGTGTATGCTCAAGCTATATTAGAAACTGGACACTTTAAATCCAGAGTTTGTTTAGAATATAATAATTTATTTGGACTCTATAATAGTAGAAAGAAACAATATTATAGATTCAATCATTGGTCTGAAAGTGTTATAGCCTACAAAAATTGGATTCAACGGAGGTATAAGCCTTCTGAGGACTATTATCTATTTTTAAATAGAATTAAGTATGCAGAAAGTATAGAGTACATACCATTATTAAAGAAAATTGTAAATAAAAGAAAAAAATGACAAGAGAAGATATATTAAAGGAAATATTAGAGCTTAAAGGTACTAATTGGTTACTAGAACTAGCTACTGGAACTGGTAAAATAGTTAAGTAATTTACTTAACCTATTGCATATCTAAATAATTATCTGTGCCTTTGCCAAATAAACTACAAATATTATGGGCAAATACAGAGAAGTAACATCTGAATTATTAAAGCTAGTTCAGAAAAGAAAGACAGGAAAAGAGATAAGTTCTATATTGAATTTAGATTATTCTACAGTACACAGGAAATTAAGAAAGCTAGGCATTAATCTTCACAACTATCATAATGAACTAAAATTTAACAACAAAATTTTTGATAGTATTGATACTGAGGAGAAAGCTTATTGGCTAGGATTCTTATATGCTGATGGAAGTATCTCTGCAAGAGATAATCAAGTAGAATTATCATTAGCTAGTGTAGATAAAGAGCATCTGCAAAAATTCAAAGAGTTCTTAGAGAGTAGGAATGAAGTGAAGCTGTCTAATTCTAGATGTAATGGAAAGGCTTATCAAAGATGTAGATTTAATGCTACAGATAAGCACTTCCATGATAGACTAATTGAATTAGGGTGTATTCCTAGAAAATCTCTAATACTAAAATTCCCTGATAAAAGTATATTCAAAAATACAGGATTAATCAAGGATTTTATAAGGGGGTATATTGATGGGGATGGGTGCTTAACATATACTAAAACAGGTAGATTAGTAATTGAAATTATTGGAACTAAAGAGTTTCTAGATGGAATTATTAATTATTTTCCTGAGTTCTTTACAGGAAAGGTAGCTAGAAATAAAAGGAGTACTAGCAACACTTATAGTATTAGTTGCTCTTGTGATAAAGCTGATAAGCTTGCTACTATTCTATATGAAGATGCTACTATATATTTAGATAGAAAATACAATAGATTTGCCGTGTTAAGAAGAAATTCTTAATATGATTATAGGGCAAAAACGGTGAAAGCTGAGATGCCAATACCGTGCTAACTAATTAAATTGCAAAAGGTTAATTAGTAGTGTAGAGCGTAGGTCTTGAATAAATATAATAGACCCAAGAGTGTCCTACCCTTACTATTAAGTTAAAGGTGAAAATGTACGCCGAACTTATGTAAAATGAAGCATAAGAAATAAAGATAAAAAGCTTTATGATAACAAAATTGAAATCCAGATTAGCTATAGAGAAAGTTAAAGATTTAAAGGCAAAAACTCTATTGTTAGTAGTAAATAGAAATGTTCATAAGCAGAATTGGGCTGATGAGTTTAAAAAATGGTGGTCAAAATGTAATCTAAAAATTACTATGACTACTTATGTTTCTCTTCCTAAATATGCAGGGAAGTATGATTGTGCTATATTTGATGAGTGCCATCACTTATCAGAAAGATGTAGAGAAGCTTTATGCTATTTTGATATTCAACATAGTATATTACTATCAGCAACAGTAGGTAATAAGCTCAAAGATGAATTAGTAGGGGTATTTGATGATTTAACATCATATAAGAAAAGCTTGAGGGATATAATAGATGATGATATTTTACCAGACCCAAAAGTGTACATATTACCATTAAGTCTTAGAACTGATCTACCAACAGAATCTATTTGGAAGAATCCTAAAGCTAAGGGGAAACTAATAGAAACTTCTTGGGCTATGAGATGGAACTTTATGAAGCAAAAAACTAACCCAGTTAGAATTTATTGCACCCAAAGACAATATATTACTGAATTAGATAACCAAATTGAGTATTGGAAAAAGAGATACTTAAGATCAAGAAGTGAGATAGCTAAGAATAAATGGCTTAGATTATGCAGTGATAGATTAAAGTGGCTGAGTGATAAAAAAATTCCTTATGTACAACAAATCTTATTACACCTTGGCGAGCATAAAACACTAATATTTTGTAATAGCATTGAACAGACAGAAATGCTTGGAGAATATTGTATTAACAGTAAGAATAAAAAGTCTATAGAATATCTTGAAGCCTTTAATAAAGGTGAGATAAACCACATTACTGCTTGTAATATGCTCAATGAGGGAATGAATCTTGTAAATTGTCAAGTTGGTATCTATGCTAATCTAAATGGTTCTAATACTATTGTATTGCAAAGGATGGGTAGATTACTTAGACATAAGAATCCAGTCATTATTGTTCCTTATTTTGTAGGTACAAGAGAAGAAGAATTAATTAATAAAATGCTTGAAAATTATAACCCTAAACTTGTTACTATAATCAATAACTATAAAAAGATTAAGATATGAAATTAACTATAGACCAAACTATTCTTGAGAATAATAATTTAACTCTAGAGGAGTTTTTAGTCTTGTTCCTCAGTGCTAAAGAGGTAGATATTGGAGATATTTCACAATCATTAGTAGCTAAAGGTTTTGCTGATAAAGACCTTTTTTCTAGTGGAAAACTAGTTATTAGTGATAAGGTAAAAGATTTGATATCTACTATTTCTATAGATTCTGATAAAAATGTAATTGACAAAGATTCAGAATTTACAGAATTAGCTACTGAGCTAAGAGAAATTTACCCAACAGGAAGAAAAGATGGAACTACATATATGTGGAGAGGAACTACAGCAGAGGTAGCAAAAAAACTCAAAACACTTGTAGTTAAATATGGGTTTGTTATTAATAAAGAGAGTGTGATAAAGGCTACTAAGGAGTATGTAAGCTCCTTTAATGGAAATTATAGATATATGCAATTACTTAAATATTTTATATTAAAATCTGTAAAGGATGCAGATGGTAATGTAGATGTAAAATCAGAGCTTATGTCTATTATTGAAAACAGTGGTCAATTAGATGCTCAAAGAGAAGATTGGGTAAGTAATATGGTATGAGTATAAGAGAAAGATTAAAAGATTTTATAGAAGCTAGAAGGAATAAAGTACTTAGTGGAGAAGTTAATTGTATTCCTACCCCATTTCCTAGATTTTCAGAGCAATTTCCAGGAATAGAACAAGGTAAATTTTATCTTGTAAGTGGAGCATCTAAAGCTTCTAAAACACAAATAATGAATTATCTATTTCTTTATAATACTGTGTTATTTGCTTATAATAACCCTAATATTCTAGTTCCAAAAATATTCTATTATGCTCTAGAAGAAACTAAAGAAAATATAACTTTGAGGTTCATGTGCTACTTACTATATACATTATATAATATAGAAATAAGTCCTAAGGACTTAACTTCAACTAATGCAAAGAAACCTGTTAGCAAAGAAATATTAAATCTTTTAGATTCTAAGGAGATAGTAGATATTCTTAGTTTCTATGAAGAACATATAAGATTTTGTGACTCTAAAAACCCAACAGGAGTATGGAAAGATATAAATACTTATGCTAAGAATCATGGAATAATACATAAAAAGAGCTATAGATATAAAGATATAGATGGAACTGAAAGAACTGGAGAGGCTTTTGACTATTATGAACCTTACAAAAAGAATGAATATGTAATGTTTATAGTAGACCATGTGTCTTTGCTAGATACTGAAAGAGGTTTCACTCTTAGAGAGAGTATAAATAAGCTATGTGAATATCTTATTATAGCCAGAAATAACTATAACTATATACCTGTAGTAGTTCAACAGCAAAATATTGAAACTATAGGCTTAGATGCTTTTAAGAGCAATAAAATCAGACCAACATTGGCAGGTTTAGCTGATAGCAAGGACACAGGTAAAGCGGTAGATGTAATGCTGGGTATAACTAATCCTTTTAGTTTTGAAATACCTGAATATCTAGGATACAACATTAAAATATTAAAAGGCAACTTTAGATGTCTTGAAATAGTTCTTAATAGAAGTGGAGAATCTAATACAATATGCCCATTATATTTTAATGGAGCTGTTAACTTTTATAAAGAATTACCTAGACCTTCAGATAGTATAGAGATTGAAAGAATTTATAGAGAAATAGAAAATAAAAAGAAAAATATTAATAATAGAGTAACATTATTAGCATTTATTATAACAAATAAACTAAATAAATTATTTAATCATGATTAAATTACCAACAGAAAGAAGTGTAGTTGATAACTACAATCCTAAACTACTTATTGTAATGGGTAGACCAAAACAAGGAAAAAGTTCATTTGTAGCAGCCATTGATGATAATCTTATTATTGATTTGGAGGATGGTTATAGAGCATTGTCTGTAATGAAAGTACAAGCTAGGTCAATGAAAGATTTACAGGAAATTAAGGATGCTATTATAACCAAAGGTAAGGAACTTCATAAAGCCCCCTATAGGTTTATTACTATAGATAACGCTACTAGACTTGAAGAAATGAGTATTCCCTATGCAGCAGAACTCTATAGAAATACCCCTATGGGTGTAGGTTTTGGAGTTATGAAAGATAGTAAAGGTATGATTATAAAAAATCCTAAAACTAATCAACCTGTTATTGATCCTAAAGCTGATGTAAGGCTCTTACCCAACGGAAGTGGCTATTTGTATCTAAGGAAAGCTATCAGACAAATGATAGATATGTTTAAACCTCTATGTGAAACCCTTATTCTAGTTACTCATGTAAAAGATAAACAGATTAGAAAAGATTCTCAAGAGATGTCTGAAATGTCAGTAGATTTGGCAGGTAAAGCAGCAGACATTATTTGTGGAGAAGCGGATGCAATAGGCTTAATCTATAGAGAGGGAAATAAGACTTATATATCATTTGAGGGTGGAGATAACACAATAAGGGAAGCTAGATGTCCACATCTTAGAGGTAAGAAGATTCAAGTAGCAGAATCAAATGATAACAATGAAGTGGTATTTGACACTTCAAAAATTTTTATTAACAAATAATTAACACAACAATGAAGAAAAAAGAATTTACAAAGTTTGAGCTTGCAAGGTTGAAAAGAACAGCTCAAAATGTTGAGGGATTCCTCAAACAGAAAAACAAGCTAGAAGCTAAAAAAGCTACAATTGAAGCTGAATTAGCAAATGTTAATCAACAAATTGAACTTACTGATGCTCCTACTGTAGCTATGACTGGTTATCACACAGAGGATATCATCAAGAAAGTAGTAACTCCTACTGATCAAGTAGATAAGAATGGTAATGTTATTAAGAAAGTAACATTTGAATTTATCTATCCTGATACTATTGTTCCCCCTGTAACTGAGGAAGAGACTCCTGTTAACAATGAAGAGACTATGGTAAGTGATAAGGAATCAGATAATGAACCTACAGAGTCAACAGATGAACTTTAATAATAAACAACTAAATAGAATATAAATCATGGCAATTAGCAAGGGAAATGCCTCAAAAGAGGCTCAAGAATTTAAGAGATATATTGGAGTCTGTCCAGTATTTGTAAAGGCAGTAAATCCTAACAAAGCAGAGCATGAGAAGCTCTTTAATACTACTTTGGAGGAAGCTCCTATTTATGTACAGGATAAAGAAGATGCCGAAGGTAACTCTTATAAGAATGTGAGAATAAGTGTAGTAATGCAACCTGATGTGGAGAAGATTGGTTTTGAGATGCCTCTTGTAACTATGTCACTTTTTGTTACTAATCAGAAGCAACATGGTGCTAAGTCTGGCAAGTATCAGGTAGTAGATAAGTATGGTAGATTTGCTTGGGCAACAGAAGCAGAAATCTCTGCTAAAGAAATACCTACATATAGTAATGGTAAGAGAGCTGACATCAGTAATGACTATAGAATTGCCTTCGTTGGTGAGGAAGACCTTACTGCTTTCATCAAGATATTCTTGTGTATTCCTAGTATTACCAAATGGGATAATGATGAAAGATGTATGGTTCCTAACAATGATGTTAAACCTGAAGACTGTGAATGTAGGCTTGAAGTAGAATCATTTGAGAAACTCTTCAAGGGTGATTTCTCAGAGATTAAAGAAATTCTTGGATTTCAACCTAATAATAAGGTAAAAGTTTGTCTTGGTGTAAGAACAGACCAAAACTCTGGCAGATTGTTTCAATCTGTATATACTAAGAAGTTTATGAGCAATGCTTCTACTAATTTTAATAGTCTTGATAAAATGTTACAAGCAGATATAGCTTATGCTTCTGAAAATGGTAAAGTTCTTAACACAGAGTACTCAGCAGAGCTTGTACATGAATATTCTATAATTCCTACAAGTTTTCACACTTCTACAGAAGATACTAATATGCCATTTGATGCTCCTTCAGAAGATGTAAGTGACCCATTTGCATAATAAACTATGATAGGTAAAGGTAGTAAATCAAAAGAACCTTATTTAAACTTAGGCAATTTAACTCAGGCTGATATTGCTGCCTATTATCTAAATATTAAGTCTATTCCTAGCCTAATACATAGTCCACTGAGAAAGGATATCAAACCATCTTTTGCTCTATACTGTCCTAGTGGAACTGAAGTTAATTTTAAAGACTTTAGCACTGGAGAGTCAGGTACTATATGGACTTTATTGACTAAGATGTGGAATTGTAGTATTTCAGAAGCAGTAGCAAAAGTTTATAATGACTTAGGAGATAAATCATATAGTACTAAGGTTAACACTAGTAACTTAGGAATAAAGAGTTGTAAAATAAATAGCAATATTGATTTACAATGTAAAGTAAGAGAATGGAGAAACTATGATTTAGAGTATTGGAAATCCTATGGTATATCACTAGAGTGGTTAAAATATGCAGATGTATATCCAATTTCACATAAGATAATTATAAAAAACGACAAAAGCTATGCTTTTGGAGCCGATAAATATGCTTATGCTTATGTAGAATTCAAAGAAGGTAGAACAACTCTAAAAATATATCAACCTTTTAATAAAAATGGCTACAAATGGAGTAACAGACATGATAAATCTGTAATTAGCTTATGGACTAAAGTACCTAAAGAAGGTAAAAAAATTTGTATTTGTTCCTCTCTAAAAGATGCTTTATGTTTATGGGCTAATACAGGTATTCCAGCATTAGCTACACAAGGTGAAGGTTATGGAATAGGCAATACAGCAATAAATGAACTAAGAAGAAGATTTACCAAAGTCTATATATGCTTTGACAATGATGATACTGGTTTAAAAGATGGAGTTCATTTAGCCAATAAAACAGGATTTATTAACATAGTTCTCCCAAAGTTTAAAGGTGGTAAAGATATTAGTGACCTATATAAGGTTCTAAATAATAAAGAACAGTTTAAACAAATGATTTTAAAGTTATTTTATGATGACTAGAAAAGAACTTTACAGAAAAATTAAAGAGCTTAATCTTCAAGATGAAGTTAAAAAGGTGTATGGTGATAATTACACTAGAGTGGGCAATATAGAACTTGCTCATGTTATTCAATCAGCTCAACTTGCAAGTAACATTGCAAAAAACATTACAAAGAAGGATAAGGTTAAAGACCCAAATCTTGAACTTATCAATAATTGTAAGTGTGATAAATTAATTGAAGTTTTAAAGAAGAAACACATTCTTCTTGATTCTGAAATTATGTACATTAATTCATAAGGATTTACTAGGTAAGCAGAGTTGACTAAGTTAGTTCTGCTTACCTTTTTTTATTTTATTAGTATGATAATAAATGCAAGAAAGGGAAATATACAAGTCTTAGGAGATGTTAAAGAATTTAAAACTTCCATAGATCCAAAGAACTTGGAATTTATTACTACATTACTATCATCTAACTTATATTCAGATCCAGAGCAATCATTCATTAGAGAGATTGTTAGTAATGCTTGGGATAGTCATGTAGAAGCAGGAACCACGGATATTCCTGTGATAATTAAATTTAATAAAAATTCTTATAATAATTGGGAAATTTCTATTAGGGACTTTGGTACTGGTCTAAGTTTAGAGAGATTTAAAGAAGTTTATTGTAATATTGGTAGTAGCACAAAGAGGGAGAGTAATGACTATATTGGAGGCTTTGGTATTGGAAAATATAGCTCACTAGCATGTAGTAATACTGTTTATATAACTTCATATTACAATGGAATTGCATATATGTATGTTATGGTAAAAAGTGAGAATACTATTACTACTAATCTAGTCACTGAGAAGCCTACAAAGGAAAAGAATGGTGTAGAGATTACTATAAAAAACATAAGTAAAATAGAACCATATAAAGCGGCTTTATCATATATAGTATTCTTCCCTAATGTATATGTTGATGGCATTGTTAGTCCTATTAACAAAACTAAACTTAAAAGATTTAATAATTTTGCAGTATCTTCAACAGAAGTTAATAATAAGATACTTCTTGGAAATGTTCTATACCCCTGTAACGAGTTATTATTATCACCAGAATCAAGAGATTTCTTATCAAAAATTAAATATTCAGGAATTGCAATAACTTTTGATGTGGGGGATTTAACTATAACTCCTAACAGAGAAAGTATTATATACTCTAGTAGTACCATAGCAAAGATAGATGATAAAATTCGTATGGCTAAGGCAGAGCTGGATGCCTTGGTGAAAAAGTGTCTTACTAAGAATTATAATAATCTCTATGAGTATTGGAGAGCATTAGAACCAGAGATATGTTATAACCCTCTAACAAACACTTATACACCCACAAAGAGTTATTATGTAAGAAATGGATACTATACCAAGGTGGATACAAATTCTATCACATTTAAAGGCTCTACTGACCTAGGAGAGTATAAAGACATTTTAGCATTATTCTTCAGTTTAGAACTATTTAATCTACGGGGAGTGCTTAGTGATAGAAAGTTTTATCAAAATAAATTTCCATATAGTATTAGATATAAAACATTAATGAGCTATGAATCTATATTATCTGTAAATAGTTCTAGATTAACTTCTGTTATTAAAAACTGGTTATTAAAAAACTACAAAAATTATGCTATAGTAGCTCCTTTCAGTAAAGAACAATTTATAACTTATTTAAGTAAACATCTCCAAATAGGCATAGATAGAATTGCTAAAAAAGATATGGTCTTTGGTTATATGTATGACTTTGTTATGTCAAAAATTGAAACTATAGACCTAGATAATGATAAATCCTTTTTAGATTTCAAAGAGGCATCAAAAACTACTAAAGTACAGACTAATTACAGAGACATTATTATTTATATTCAAAGGAATAGAGATTATAGAGAAAAATTATATTTTAATGATCTGCAATCTTGTATTAAATACCTAAAATCTCTAAAAAGTGGAATAATTCTATCAGGTATGAAAGACTCTTGTGGTTGGTATAGTATTGCCTGTTCAAGAGGATTTAAGTATGTTATGGCAAGAAAGGAAATAGTTGATTGTCTTAATGAAATTAAACCCACTTTCTTAGTTAATAAGGATTGGGTATTATCAGAAGATCCTTTTATAATAAAACTTCATACTATATTAGAAGTATTTGGTTATATACCATTAAAGAGAGATGTTTGGAGGGTATTAAATATAGTGTCTCCTCAACTTAGAGTGGAGTTCATTAAAATTCTTGATCTTTGTAATAAATTTCTACTTAGCAACACTTATCTAGCAATTGCAGCTAAATGCAAAAAAATAGATCCATATACTAAATATATATGTGAGAAATTTAAAGAATGTACTACAGCATACACTAACCTTAGTAAAGAAGTTGGACTCTCTACTGATGATGGAGATCTAAAGAACCTATTAATGACAGCGATTGTAATTAAAGAGAGAGCTTTTAGAGTTAATCTGAAAGCCTATAATGAAATAAAAAACAACAAACTTTTAAGAGTATTATGCAGAAAGTAATTAAAGTTGATAACAAAGTTACTGTTTTTCTCAATAATGGTAACTTTGTTGAGGGGACTGTTACTGATGAGGAATTTAATGAGATAGTTAATTCTCAGTCAGATAATGAAGTTCTAAAAATTTTATTCCCAGAGTATGGGCAAGAAGTAGAGTCTCGTAATCAAGTATTATCTACAATTGAGAAACTAAGACAGTCTAAACTTCTTAGAGTGTATGATAATACTATTTATTGGGATAATGTGTCTAGTTTATCTATTCCAATAGAATTAGCAGAAGCTATTGTAGATGCTGAACTAGAGCATAATGACTTAAAGATTTCTACATATAGAAATTTTTGGACACTTATGTCACTTAACCCAGATGAAAGATGTAGAAAGAATCTATTTTGGTTCTTAAAGAGATATGGTATGACCATTTCAAGATGTGGATTCTTCGTAGGTTACAGAAATGTAGATAATACAAATGAAGAAAATGTATTTACTGACCATCATTCTCATACTTTCAAGATTAAAATTGGTGAGATGGTTACTATGGATAGAGATAAATGTGATACTGTACAAGAGAATACTTGTAGTACAGGGTTAATATGTAGCCCACTTTACTAGTAATAGTATTGTAAAATATTGAGCAAAATCGGTGAAATTATTTGGATAATTGCAGAAAAGGTCGTATCTTTGCAGTATTAATATAAAAGATATGAACTTTTTAAAAATTTATGAAGAGGAGCATATTAAAAATAGGCTCTCTTATTCTCAAATTAGAGAAAAATACAATATTTCTAGAGGAACATGGGATTATTGGATTAGACAAAAGCTAGGAAAAAACGCAGACCAAAGAAAATATGTGTGTAGGGATGATTTCTTTGATAATATAGACTCCGAAATAAAAGCTTATTTATTAGGAATTTTATATGCTGATGGTTATATATCAAGTGATGGTAGAATAGGAATTTTATTAAATGAAAAAGATGTAGAGATATTAGAACTTATTAAAAAATTTATAGCTCCAACATCTATTATTCAATATATAAATTATCAAAATATAAAAAGAAATCCTCAAGTAAAAATCAGATTTAGGTCTAAAAGATTGTATAAAAAATTACAAGAATTAGGCTTTACTACTGATAAGACACATACTAATTGTGATATTCTACTTAAAATTCCATTCCAATATAAGAAAGACTTTATAAGAGGCTATACAGATGGTGATGGCTGTATTAGATTTGACAAACAAGGAACATGGTATAAATTAGGTATTACTTGGTGTAATGGAGTACCTAGAATATTGGAGGAGATACAAAGTTATTTCAGTCAATGTAGGGGACATTTACATCATATAAATAACTATTATACTTTATCCTATGAAAAGAAGTCTGATGTTTTAATTATCTGTAAAAACCTTTATGAAGGATGTACTTATTATTTGAGAAGAAAATATATAAATGCAATTAATAGTATTAATTATTGTAACAATACCGAGCTAAAGCATAAAACTAAAGAGTTATGCTCAGTGTAACGCATAGACAGTGAACCTTATAAATAAGAATATAATCTGTCCACGAGTGCTCATACCCTACTTAATTGAGGGTGAAAATATATGCTAAACTATAGGGAAATCCAAATACCTATAGAATATAGAGATAAAAAGCTCTATAGATAATAAAATTGTACACATTGGAGGTAGAGGGTGGTTGAAGAAGAATTATTATGGAAATACTGGACTAGCTTGTCTTATCAATCCTGCTGATGTAGTTGCTGTACCTCCTTATGATAATTATGGAAAGCTTAGAACTTGTGCTTATCTTCCTATGGATATTATTCAATATGATGAGAACTCTGATGTTATTCCTTTAGATGTAGAAGATGGCTTTGACTGTAGTTATGTAACAAAAGTAATCTATGAAGGAACTATGGGTACAGAAGAAGATTCTACATATAAAATTCATATCCCAGAATTACCTGGAACTACAGTTGAAAGCATACAAGATAAACTTCTTGAAATTGCAAAAGAGTGTATTGTTAATAGAAAGCTATGACAATAGATGAATATTTTGGGGATTGGATGAAAGTGCTAGATAGAAATGAGACTATGAAGATAATGGGTTGGTTAAAAAGTGTTAATCAATCCACTTTATGTCCATCAATAAGAGATGTATTTAAAGCATTCAAACTTTGCCCTTATAATAGTTGCAGAGTTATCTTTATAGGGCAGGATTAGCATATCTATAAATAGTCTATTTAAAGTATTGCAATAATAGGACAAATACCTTATCTTTGTATCACTAAAATAAAGTGATATGAAGAATTATAAAGAATTAATAGTTGGAAATGATTTGAAACAGCTCTTGATTGGAAGTTTGTTAGGAGATGGATGCTTTTGCTCCCCAGGAGGAACTGCTAAAAATATGTGTCTAAGTATTGCCCATTCCATAAAACAAAAAGAATACCTACAATATAAAGTAGATATTCTGAATAAATATGGACTAGCATCTACTATAAGATATAATATTATTAGAAATAAAAGATATACACATGAGTTGATAGAATGTAGACATAAATCTAGATTACATCCTATATTCACTAATATAAGAGAGAAATATTATGATGCTCAAGGTCACAAAAGAGTACTAAAAGACTTTGTAGATGATATTGATGCTCTTGGATTAGCTATTTGGTATATGGATGATGGCTATGTAACTAAAAATTCATGTATATTATCTACATGCTCTTTTACCTTAGATGAACAAAAGCTTCTGTCTGACATATTATTAAAAAAATTTAATTTACATTTTAATGTAGGAAAACATGATAATAGTATGTACTTGCAAGCCAAAGACTTTAAACTGTTTGTTTCTATAATAAAGGAATACATCATTCCATCAATGCAATACAAATTGGTTAATTATAGAGAAAGGGTTCTGTATAAACAGGGTGAATTGCTGGAACATCCTACTAGGACAATCGGCAGCCAAGCTACAGAAGTGCATAAAAGTATGTAGAAGGTTCAGAGACTAACAGGTGAATAGCATAAATAATAAACCTGACAAGAGTGCCCTGCACTAGCAATAGTGAAGATATAGTCCGAACTACATAGTAATATGTAGATATAGAAGATAAAGAGCTTCTATGATAACAAATTGCCCTACCCTCAAAAGGGTATAGCTCAAGGAATTCTATTTGGAAATTCCCTCAATACTCCAGAAAATAAATTATCTCCGTCTTTAAAAGTAGTAAAAGAATCAGTTATAAATTTTGAAATTCCGCATAATTTGATTACCTTTGACAACTCATTAGAGAGTTGGGCAAAGCAAGGAATACTAATGATTAACTCTGCCTTAACTACAGAAGTTGGAAAAGTTGGAGTTCACATTTTAAATTGGAGACCTTTTATGATTTCCCTTTTAAAGAAAATGTCAATGCTAAAACCTGGAACTATCTATGTATTATTTGGAAGTCAAGCAAAAATATTAGAACCTTATATTGAGAAGGATAATTATATAATAAAAACTGACCATCCTTCATACTTTGCAAGAACTAATAAAAGATTTCCTCATAATATATGGGTAGAAATAAATAAAATACTCTATGATCTTTATGAAGAGAGAATAGAATGGTTCAAAGAAGAGTTTATTAACAAATAAATAAAATAAGAAAATGACAAAATTTATTTCAATTTCTGATGGTAATGAAATCAGAATAGGTGATGAAATTACCATTGTAAGTATTTTCAAAAACTCTGTTGGTGGTATTACAAAAGTTTTTAAAACCACTATTGCTACTAGACAGATGTTGCAAAAATTAATTAAAGATGGTAAGGTGAAGAAGGTAGAAGATTCTAGTAATGATTTTGATTTTCTTTGGAATAATTCATTGGAAAGAATATCAAAGAAAACTAATTGGAAGATAGAAAAAGTAAGTAAAATCCTAGAAACTCTTTATAAAGTTAATCCATGGGCAACTACTCAATTTATACTTAAAGAGATTGCTATTGAGTTAGATAAGAAATACAAAGATCATATTAATGATAGTGAAAAGATATTTGCTATTACAGCACAAGATGGTAAAATACATGAAATTTGTAAAGAATCTATAAAGAGTTATAGGGCTTTTCCAGCTTTTAGAAGCGTTGAGGATGCTAAAATTGCATACTCTATTACTAAAGAGCTTCTAAAGAATACTTTTAAGAATGCCTAAAAATAATAAGAAAATCAGAAATGCCACAGAGTGTAAGTCTGGTAATCTGACCTTTAAATCTCAACTCGAAAAGAGTATTTATAAAACTCTTTTAGAACAAGGATTTAACCCACAATATGAACCTAAAACACATGAATTATGGAGTGGGTTTATTCCAATGACTCCTTTCTATGATAAAGAATCTGATGCTCAGCAAACTAAGAGAATAAATAATGGTGGCACTACAAAGAGCAAAATATTAACATTAAAAACAGGTAAAATTGTTGGAATCAGATATACCCCAGACTTTTATTTCAAATATGGTAACTTAGATGTGTATGTAGAAGCTAAAGGTATAGAGAATGATGTTTTCTATCTAAAGAAAAAACTTTTTAGAAAATATTTAGATGATATATTTATTAGAACTAAGCAACATTCCATATACTTTGAAATCTACACAAAGAAGCAATTACTTCAAGCTATAGAAATAATTAAGGAGTATGAACCAACTTTACCAAAGAATTCAGCAGAACTTAAAATGCCTACCACCTAGAGATGCTGCACTTTGTAATCAATTCTTAGAACATAGAGAACTCTTGAAGCTTCGTGAAATAGTTGAATCTTGTTTATTTATGAAGAAAAGGGATGATTATAATGATATTCATAAAGAGAAGTGGTTAAAAGTAGATAGAGGTCAATTAGAACAATTAACTCTAGATGTAAGAGAATATACCTCTTATCTAGATTTGTTTGATATTTCTGATGATCTAGATTAAATTTAAGTTTAATTAAATGGAAAGAAAAAGCCTAAAAGATATATCATGGCAGGTAGATGAATCTACATATAGAGCAGATCCTGCCTTGTCATATAGTATTTTAGCACGCTACGAAAGAGAAGGATTCAATAACCTAGACAAATTATTTGATAGGATAGAGACTCCTTCTCTTATTTTTGGCTCTTGTGTAGATACTCTTATTACAGGAAGTGAAGAAGAATTTAATAAATTATTCATGGTAGCAGAACTTGATAATAATTTATCAGATACTCTTGTTGCCATTGTTAAAAAATTATTTAATGACTTTAAAGATAAATATCATACACTAAAGGATATTCCTGATGATGACATTTTGTTATCTATTAATGATATACAATGGAATAATCATTGGCTACCAAAAACAAGAGTCAAAAAGATTAAAGAAGATTGTGCTGGATACTACAGTCTATTATATTTAGCTGGGGAAAAGAAAATTATTAGTACTCAACTTTATAATGATGTTCAGAATACTATTGATGCACTTAAAACATCTAATGCAACTAAGTTCTATTTTGAGCCAGATAATATATTTGATAATAGCATACAAAGATTTTATCAACTAAAATTTAAAGCAACTTTCAATAATATTGATTATAGATGTATGGCGGATTAAAAACTTTATAACAATTCCATTATAGAGTTACTTACAGATTTGTATACTTGATTTATTATCATTACCTTTGTACATATATCTAAAAATAAAGGTATGAATATAAAGGTTATTAATTTAGAATCAATTCTTGAATTGTATAATCAAGGATTGCAACCTATAGAAATAGGAGAAAAATTAGGATATAGTAATAGTACAGTATTAAAGTATATTAGAAGTGCAGGAATCATATATAAAAGAGATTATTCAAAGCATAGAAGAAATAGAGTAGGAAGACACTTAATAGATGAAAACTTCTTTGAATATATTGATACAGAGGCAAAAGCTTATTTTCTAGGGTTAATGTATTCAGATGGCAGTGTATCTAAAAATAAATTTTATCTAAAATTAAAAGATGAAGATATTATAATGAAATTTAGAGATTGTCTACAATGTGATTATCCTATAAGAAAAGTTACTTATAGAGGATATGATGCTTATGTTTTAGAAGTAAGTTCTCAAAAATCCTGTAATTACTTAATAAGCTGGGGATGTACTCCTAATAAGACTAGGACAATCCAATTTCCAAATATTGATAAATCTCTATATAGACACTTTATAAGAGGGTTCTTTGATGGAGACGGTTGTTTACAACTTCAAGATAAAATATATCATTGTAGATTTGATTTAACTTCTGCATCAAAAGTTTTCCTTGAACAAGTTAGACCTATTATAACAAAACAAGCACTTACTAATGGTTATCTAGGAAAGGAAACAAAGTATGATGTATATCACCTTAATTATACTGGGCATCAAGTTAAGAAAATCTTAGATTGGCTATACTTAGATTCTAATTTTTATTTAAAAAGAAAATATGATAAATATCAAATATTAATAAGTATGAGTTCGCTTAAAACTCGGTGAATTGCTGGAAACTCCGATGGGACAATCAGCAGCCAAGCACACCTTTAACAAAGTGTGAAGGTTCAGAGACTAGGTATTGAAACTATAAAATAGAATATAATATACCCAAGAGTGCCGAGCATTTGAAAAAATGAAGATATAGTCCGAGCTACAGATATACATGAAACTGTAGAATTATAGGATAAAGAGCCTATAAGATAACACAACTGGAATTAATTGTATTTCATGATAAGAAATTAGTAGTCCCTGTGGATTTGAAAACTAGTTCTAAAACAGAGTGGGATTTCTATAAGAGTTTCCTAGAGTGGCACTATGACATTCAAGCTAGATTATATTGGAGAATAATTAGATATAATATGGATAAAGATCTATATTTTAAAGACTTCAAATTAGCTCCTTATAAGTTTATAGTAGCAAATAAGAAAACTTTAACACCACTTGTATGGAATTTCAGATCAACAGAAGCTAAGGGAGATTTAACACTTGGAAAGGATAAACAAATAATCCTTAGAGACCCATTTACAATAGGAGAAGAGTTATCACATTATTTAAAGGACAAACCCGCTGTTCCAAATAATATAAGTAGGGTAAATCCCAACCAACTTGAAGATTGGATTAATAAAATATGAAAGTACTAAAGAGAACAAATAAAGGTAAACCAAGTCAACTTGAGGAATTTGATTTAAATAAAATAATCAATGCTGTAAAGAAAGCTTATGCTTCTCAAGGTAAAGAGCCTGATGAAGAAGTTTTAAAGGAATTAACTTATATTCCCTCTTATCATGTAGGAGCTAGTACAGTGGGAGTTGCTACTATACAGATGGAAGTAGAGAAGATTCTTATGGATTTAGCACCTTATGATGTAGCAAAAGCTTATATTATTTATAGAAGTAAACATGAAGAGTCTAGGTTTATTAGAGAAAGGATTGATTATATGTCTAACTATGCAGATTCTGATGATAATGCTGCTAGTTCTTCAGAGACTGACTCTAATGCTAATGTAACTCAGAAAAATGTTGCCAATCTTGATGGAGAAGTTTATAAGACAAAGAATAGAATTATTCAAAGACAGAGGATGAAGGATGAACTTAATGTTCTTTATCCAGAGGTAGCAAAGCAATATGAAATAGATGTTGAGAATCATATAATCTATCCTCATGATGAAGCTAGTGTACCTACTTTGAAGTTCTATTGTCAGGCAGATACTCTTTATCCACTTATGACAGAAGGTGTAGGTAACATAGATGGTGTAACACCCACTCCTCCTAATGACCTACAATCATTTAGTGGACAAATAACTAATCTTACCTTCTTGCTTTCTTCCCAGTGTAAAGGTGCAGTAGCCTTTGGAGAATATTTCATTGCTCTAAATTATTACATTATTGCAGAGTTTGGAGATAAGTGGTATGAGAAGCTTGATTGTGTTGTAACAAATTCTCATTGTAAGGCTCAAAGGACAGTCAGAGATTTTATAGAGAAAGCTTTCAAACAGTTTATCTATGGTATTAATCAACCTGCTGGTAATAGGTCATATCAGAGTCCATTTACAAATATATCTTATTATGACCATACATACTTTAGTTCATTGTTTGGAGAGTTTTACTACCCCGATGGAACTAAGCCTGAATGGGCTGCAATTAATGTTCTTCAGAAGATGTTTATGAAGTTTTTCAATAAACTTAGAACTAAGCAGATTTTAACTTTTCCTGTTGAAACTCTAGCAATGGTACATGATGACAAAGATATTATAGATAAGGAATATAAGGACTTTTGTGCAGAAATGTATGCAGAGGGACATTCATTCTTCACTTATATTTCAGATAGTGCTGATAGTCTTGCATCATGCTGTAGGTTGAGGAATGAACTTGCGGAGAATACTTTCAATCCTACATCAGGTCTTACTGGTGTAATGACTGGTTCATGTAATGTAATTACTCTTAACATTAATAGGATTGTTCAAGATTGTGATAAGGCTTATGGATTAAAGAGAAATGGGGGATGGAAAGAAAATACTTCGTTTCTTATAGATTACTTAGTAGATATTCTCCAAAGAGTATATAAGTATCATATAGCATATAAAACAATGCTTTATGAGCAAGAAGAGAAAGGCATGTTTGCAGCTTGTAATGGTGGCTATATACACATGAACAAGTTATATAGTACCATTGGTATCAATGGCTTGAATGAAGCAGCTAGATTCTTAGGTCTTGAGGTATCTAATAATTCTGAATATATTAAGTTCTTGCAATTGATTCTTGGCACTATTAAGGAACAGAACAAGTTACACTCTATACATGATAGTAAGAGACCTTTCTTGTTTAATTCTGAGGTAGTTCCTGCTGAATCTCTTGGTGGTAAGAACTATAGATGGGATAAAAAGGATGGCTATTGGGTTCCTGAAGATGAAAATCTTTATAACTCATATTTCTTTGATGCTCATGATGATACTTCAGTACTAGATAAGATGATTTTACATGGAAGGCAGACAGCACAATATTGTGATGGAGGTTCAGCTTGTCATATTAATCTTGAAGACCATTTAAGTAAAGAACAGTATCTTAAGTTGATTGAATTTGCAGTTAAAGAAGGTACTAACTACTTTACCTTTAATATACCAAATAGTAAGTGTGATGATTGTGGTTACATTACTAAGCATCCTATTACTGAATGTCCAAAGTGTCATAGTAAGAATATAACTCAATATACAAGGGTAATTGGCTATCTTAGACCTATCAAGTCATTTGGTAAAGACAGGCAGATTGAAGCTAACAAGAGAGTTTATAGTAAAGGTGTATAATTTGTCCTTGGGATTTTGTTATTTGCATTATTTTAGTACCTTTGCATTAAAATAATTTAGTGAAGCTATTGTCTATAAAAAGAGTAAAGACATGGAATATCTTAATATTTTAGCAGAAAAGCACCCATTACCTATAGATAAATTTAATATAGTTAAAAAGTATGTTGAAATATTCAAATACCCAAGTAACATTTGCAGAAATACCTGACGAAATTACATTATGTATAAATATTACAGGATGTAAAATAGGATGTATTGGTTGTCATTCTCCTTATCTTGCAGATAATATAGGAGAACCTCTTGATTTAGAGCATCTAGTAGATTTAATAGATGCTAATCTAGGAATAACCTGTGTTTGTCTTATGGGAGGTGATAGTGATCCAAGTGAAATAGACTATATTGCAGAAGATATAAAAGAATATTATCCAGAGCTAAAAGTAGGATGGTATAGTGGCAGAGATTATATTAGTAAAGATATTAATCTAGAGAATTTCAACTTTATTAAGTATGGTCATTATGATAAAGATAAAGGTCCACTTAATAGTAAAACAACTAATCAAGTAATGCTTGAAATAAAAGTTATAGATAATAAAGTATTTAAAAAAGACATAACTAGTAAATTTTGGGGGAGTAATTAATACTCCCTCTTTTTGTATAATTAAATTAAAAACTATGAAAATTAAAGTAAAAGAATTAGTAAAAGGTCTTTATACAGAAGCTATTGATGAAAAGGGTAAATTAGTTCCTTTTATTAACCCAATTGGTGACTGTATAGATCTTAGAGCTGCTGAAAATTATAAATTTAATGCTCCTCAAGCAGGAACTCTCCATCAAAAAGATGGTATAAAAACAAGAGATGTAAAGTTTGATGAACAACTCATTAAACTAGGCATTGCAATGCAACTACCTAAAGGATTTAGTGCTAAGATTAAACAAAGAAGTTCCACAACTAAGAAGCTTAGACTTGTAGTGGCTTCATCAGGATTTATTGATACAATTTATTGTGGTGATAATGATGAGTGGGGATTTTATTGCTATTCAATAGATAAAACTACTATTCATAAGGGAGAAAGAATTTGTCAATTTGAAATTGTACCTAATCAATTTGCAACTATGTGGCAAAAACTTAAATGGCTCTTTTCTAGTAAAATTGAGTTTGTATGGGTTAATAAGCTTGGTAATGCAGATAGAGGAGGTCATGGAAAAACAGGAGTTAAATAATGATATTAGAAGCAACTTTAATACTTACTGGGGTTGCTGCCTTGGGTAGTATAGTTAATATTTTTATGAAAGATGGAAGAATTACTCAAGAAAGCATCTCTATTAAAAAATATATGCCAGGAGATTTACCTGTCATTACTCTAACTAATAATGGTGTGGCTCTCAATTTCCTTATTGATACTGGGAGTAATATTTCTCATATATGTCCATCTGCTGCTGCTCTTATAAAGCATGAGCATCTTGGAACTAATAATACTACTAAAATAGCTGGTCTCGGAGCAGTAAATCAGGGAGTTACTATTTGTACTGCTGAGTTTAAGGATGCATTAAGTAATAAATATGAGATACAAATGTCAATATCAGCAGAACTTGAAGAGACCACTAAATACATTAAAAAAAATACTGGAGTAGAAGTACATGGACTACTTGGAACTGACTTTTTACAAAATTATAAGTATGTAATTGATTTTAAAAGTTTAGAAGTTTATGCAAGAAAATAAAATAAGATTACCTAATAGATATAATGATGAAGTATATCTCGAAAAGATAAAAGATAATAAGTATAAGCTTATACATAGGTCTCCTTACACTAGACTAGGTACTATTGATGAAGTAAAAGATAAATATAATTTTATTGATATTAGTGGAGGTCCTATGATTTCTTTGAAGGATAAACTCTCAGTTGGAGTAGTTAAATCTATTAGTATGTCTGATGGTAGTTACATAATAGAAGTTGAAACATGATTTACTTAGTAACTAATCAGAGAACTTTATTTGAAAGTGAAATATATGAGGTTATAAGTGTTGAGGAGTCATTAAGGCTCCTCAATCCTTTAACTATTGTAGGTTTAGATACTGAAACCCAGGGTTTCAGTCCCTTTCTTAAGAAGCTTTTGCTATTGCAGCTTGGCAATAGAGACTTTCAAGTTGTAATAGATTGTACAACTGTTGATGTTACACTCTATAAGGAATATCTAGAATCAGATAGATTATTCATAGGTTGGAATCTAAAATTTGATGTAAAATTCTTGTTCTATCATGGCATTGTACCTACTAAATTATATGATGGTTTCATAGCTGAGAAGATGAGATGGCTTGGTTATCCTAGTGGTATGCATAGTTTAAGTCTAAAGTCAGCAGGAGAAAACTATTTGGGTATTGAGCTTGATAAATCTATTAGAGGTGAAATTATTTGGAGAAAAGAACTCACTGATGAGATTATAATTTACTCTGCTAATGATGTTAAGTATCTAGAAGATATTATGAACAAACAGCTTGAAATTCTTCTTCCCAGAGGTCAAAAGCTTGCCCTTGAAGTAGAAAATAGAGCTATTCTTCCTACTGCATATTTTGAGTTTTGTGGAGTTAATCTTGATACTGAGAGGTGGAAAGCTAAGATGGCTAAAGACCAAGAAACTCTTAATAAAGCTAAAGAAAGACTTGATAACTTTGTTGTTGATATGTATAAAGAAGATAAGAGCTTTTCTAAGTTCATAAAGATTATAGAGCCTGATTTATTTGGTTTTTCTAAAGCTGGTCCAGCTTGTAATATCAATTGGAATAGTTCTAAACAGGTAATTCTATTCTTAGAGTCACTAGGTTTTAAGCTTGAAACAAAAGACAAGGCAACAGGTGGTATAAAGAAATCTGTAGATGCAACAGTCATTGAAGGACAAAAGAATATTCATCCTATAGCTGAAGTCTATCTTAAATTTAAAGCTGCTCAGAAAGTAACAAGTACTTATGGTCAGAACTTCTTAGACCTTATAAACCCTGTCACTGGAAGATTACACACAAGTTTCAATCAGATAGGAACAGACACTCATAGATATAGCTCAGGTGGAGGAGAAGATAAAGAGGTTATTCTAGGCAAAAAAGTGCCATTGGTTAATTTGCAAAACCTTCCTGCTGATGCTGAGACTAGAGCATGTTTCTGTGCTGAGAAAGGTAACAAGTGGATTAGTGCAGACTATAGTGGGGAGGAGTCAGTAATCCTTGCCAATATTGCTAAAGATACTGCAATGATTGATTTGTTTACTAATGGTTGTGGAGATTTGCATAGCTTAGTAGCTAAGATGGTTTATCCAGAAGAGCTACATGATATCCCTGTAGAAGATGTTAAGAAACTTAGACCTGACTTAAGGAAGAAAGCTAAAGATCCTGAGTTTACATTTGCTTATGGTGGTGATGCTAATACTTTGATAGGTAGGGACCACATACCAGAGGAAGAAG